>Ga0209542_10008117_pt1 | contig 19719 bp, 12 predicted proteins | sample RifCSPhighO2_01_FD_184028 | JGI IMG/M metagenome (GOLD analysis project Ga0209542, IMG submission 184028) | Soil microbial communities from Rifle, Colorado - Rifle CSP2_plank highO2_0.1 (SPAdes) (version 2) | ecosystem: Environmental > Terrestrial > Deep subsurface > Rock core/Sediment ...
CTTTTGCTTGGGTTGCGATTGCCGCATGGTCCGTTCCTGGAATCCAGAGCGTCTTATATCCTTGCATTCGGTGGTACCGAGTCAAAATATCTTCAATGGCGATCATCGCGGAATGACCCATATGAAGAATTCCCGTCACATTGGGAGGGGGGAGTACCATGGAAAAATAAGGGGAATCTTCTGTGCAAATTCCTTCCTTGAGACAAGTTTCTGGTCTAAAAAAACCACTTTTTTCCCAGTTTTTATAAATTCTTTCTTCGGTTTCCTCAAAGTTATAGGGCTTCAAGAGTCTTTCGTCGATCATATTAAGTAATCATATCACATAAGCTCTTATCGCATGAAAAATTTGTAGATACACACAGGTTATCCCCCACACTTACCATGTTGTCGTTTTGCCTACATAAAAAGTGCATATTCCCGTTTTGAAATTTCTAGAAGGTAAATTTATGTTGCTAAATATGGCAAAACATTAAAAGTAACGACACGAAAGGTGTGGGGGTTATCCACAGGTATGTATGTAGTATAAAAAACAACAAAAACTCATTTTTAAAAAGCGAAGCATCGTTAAATTTTTAAAACAAAAAGTGCAACCAAATAATTTTTTCAGTATTGAGTTTTGTCCTTTATATTTTCCCTTTAAATTCATACCTATTTTAGGTTGTAAAGGACAAAATATTTTTCATACGTCCTTTATATCTCAAAACATCAAAATGTCCTTTAAAATAAGGGTTTTTTGCTTGACATGGAGAAAGAAATGAATAGGCTTTGGTCATACAAATACACTCCGTTCGTCTTCAAATCGAAGTGTTTTTAAAAAGTGGCCATGTTTCATAAAATTCTAACTAAAAAAATCCATATAATACTCGCTGTTGCAATCCTATTTGTTGGACTTTTTGCTGTGGTGAATGCCGATACTGTTCAGGTCAGCGAAACAGTTGTGCAGACAAATACATCGTCATCTTCGATATCAACGTCTGTTAATGTTTCAGTTACCGCTACCGCGAGTTCATATTCATGTGTTGACCACGACCCAGAATGGGAAGATGAAGACCATAAGGTCAAAATTTGCCACCACACCGAAAGTGAAAGTACCCCTCAAGTAACAATAACAATAGATAAAAGCGCGCTTTCGGCACACCTTGGACACGACGACTATAAGGGGGCGTGCAAACCTCCGGAACCTAAAGGTTCAATTAGGATCTGTAAAATTATTGTTGATGAGGAGAAAAATGTCCTTTATAACTTTACCGGAACGAGCACCCCGTTTTCTATTTTTGGAATTGATCCAGTTATTCACAGTGACGGTGGAGACCCTGTAGGGGTACTTGCAACATCAACATTTACCACTCCCCTTAGTCTCAATACCAAAATCTTTAATTCAAGTACCGGAAATGATGCACAATGCGTTACTCACAATAATTTAAAACTTGGAGATTACTACTACGGGGAAGAGATTCTTTCTGGTAATCAGTGGCTCACACCGCTGTACAACGATCAATTCAACACTACTGTAGCTTCGACGAGTGATTTCTTTTCATATAGCAACGAACTTTTCACAGCGACGACGACCGATGATGTTTCTCGCAACAAGGATTCTGACGGACACGTCGTGCTTTCCAATGATCACCCCAACAGAACTCTCATGGTGCTCAACACCGTTAAAAACGAACCTGAACCAGAGGTCGGTTCGCTCAATATCTGCAAATGGAATGACGTATCCGGTGATGGGAAAAGCGCTACGACGACCGACGACGTTGCTTTGGGGGCATGGAGATTTTTGGTCAATGTACAATCCGGAACAAGCACCCCCTGGGATGTGATAACGAAAACAATTGGAGGATGTTCTCTCACCGAGGATCTTCCTGTTGGGACATACTCAATTACGGAAGAGCAAAGGGAAAATTGGACTCTTACCGACGTCTATGTCGACGGAGTAAAGAAGAATATCAATCAAGCAACTTCTACACTTGATGTTATTGCGAGCATTGCAAAAGGCGCAACAACGCGAGTTGATTTTTATAATCATTATCAGGAACCTGCAACAACCACCCCATCGTTGGTCATTTCCGCAACAAAAATTGTTTGCGATCTTGAATCCGATCTTCCTCATTGGGGGGCGGGTGGCCCTGATATTACCGCGCAAACTGCCGTGGATTGGGTTGCGACTCACGTAAGTTGCCGACTTCAAGATGGATGGAGATTTCAATACGCAAGTTCGACAGTTGCGAACCCGGGCGACAACATTGGCGAAGCTTCGGGATGGAACACGTTTGGCCCAACAAATGAGTTTGGTGTCGCAACCACGACCATAAAGGACACGAATCTCATCAATGGGAATCGTATTTGGGTTCGCGAGGTGATGCGCGATGGTTATATACCGTTTGCGGGAGTGGATGCGATCACAACAGTATCTGCGGAATTGTATTGCGCGCAGGATGTTTTGAATTATGACAACTATGATTTTATTTCAAGTCCGAAAGCGGGGAATACATATTCATGCGTTGCATGGAATGTGAAAGAGAGTACGCCGGACATCCCCCAATGCTCCGACAATGCGGACAATGACCTTGATGAAGCAACGGACGAAAATGATCCCGCATGCCACACCGACGGCGATCCCGACAATCCGGATTCCTATGACCCTGAAGATGATGACGAAAACTCAAAACCGATCATCACGCTCATTGGAGATGCAACCTTGAACGTTACCGCGGGTGCCGCATTTACTGACCCGGGCGCAACCGCATTTGATGAAGAAGACGGTGACCTTACCTCTATGATCCATGCCACGAGCACGGTCAATATGGCCGCCACTGGCACGTATACTATTGTGTATGGCGATGTTGTTGATTCTAAAGGCACTGCCGCAGATCCTGTGATACGCACCGTCGTCGTATCAAGTGGTGGAGGGGGAGGGGATCCAACTGGATCAGTAAGGATCTGTAAGGTCATTGTGAACGAACAAAATACCATCGCGACAAGCTCGCACAACCTTCCGTTTGGTGCATTCTCAATTCGATTTGCAACTTCAACCGAGATTGCATCAAGTACGATCAACATTGCGTCCTTTACAGCTTCCGCGTTTACGCCGAATGCAACCATCATCCAATCTTCTGACGCGCAATGTGTTACCTACGACAATCTTTCTTTCGGTTTATATTATTATAGTGAGGAAGAAATCACGGGAAGCACATGGCAACCCGCGCGATACAACGACCAGCTCAATCATCCGGTCAACAATGTATTTGATTTCTTCTCGTATGACGACGCGCTTTTTACCGCAACAACGACCGACGATGCTTCTCGTGAAGTAAATGCGGACGGCATGGTGACTCTTACTCAGGGAGATTCAACAAAAACGATCGTTATTCTCAATAAATATAGCACCGAGGACCTCCCCCAATGCTCCGACAACATAGACAATGACCTTGATGAAACAACCGACGAAGATGATCCCGCGTGCCACACCGACGGCGATCCCGACAACCCGGACTCATATGATCCTGATGGCGATGACGAGAACTCAAAACCGGTCATCACCCTCATTGGGGATGGAACATTAAATCTCACGGTAGGCGCCGCATTCACCGACCCGGGTGCAACCGCATCCGACGAAGAAGATGGCGACCTCACCTCTATGATCCATGCCACGAGCACGGTCAATATGGCCGCCGCTGGCACCTACATCATTGTGTACGGTGATGTGGTTGATTCGAAAGGCGCAGCCGCAGATCCTGTGACACGCACCGTCATCGTATCAAGTGGAGGAGGGGGAGGGGGTTGTGTGGTCAATTGTGGTGGTGGAGGAGGTGGAGGACCGCCGTCGCTTATCTCAAATCCACTGAACATCTTCAATGAAACAGTTACTCTCGTTTCAGCGGACAGCGCGCTTGTGTCATGGAATACCAATCTTCCCGGTACGAGTCAAGTTCTATTTGATACACACTCTCATGCTACGGGAACTGTTCCTTCATATGGATATGCGTCTTCTACAATTAAAGTAAACACTGAAACGACCAATCACACACTTTTTGTTACCGGTCTTCGTGGGGGGCCTCCGTATTATTTTAGACCGATATCAACCAACAACACCTCAACCGCGCTTGGACGTGAGCTCGTCATTTCACCTACCACACCAGGTATTTGCAATTATCTTATTGATTATTTGAGGATTGATCTTCCCAATGATCCAATCGAAGTCAATAAGCTTCAATTATTCCTCCGAAATATTGAAGGATTTTCCAACTTAAACATTACCGGAATATTTGATCAAGCAACATATGATGCCGTGGTTTCTTTCCAGGAGAAATATCGCGTGGATGTGTTGGATCCATGGGGGCATGATGCGGGAACGGGATATGTCTACATCACCACAAAAAAGAAAGTTAATGAGATATACTGCAACACGATATTCCCATTGAATGATAGTCAAAATACGGAAATTGCCGCTTTCAGGGCTTTACTTGAAAGTATTCAAAAGGGAAGTGGTGGTAGTGTAAATCCATTTGAATCAGTTGGAAGCACCACCGGAACTCCTGAGAATGGGGAGGGAACGGAAAATGGCGAATCATTAACCGGACTTGCTTTGGGAGTGGGGACAACAACACCAGGGGCATTTGAAAGAACTATTGCTGGTGTCCTTGATCTTGAAACGGGACCACTAACGGCGCTTGTAAGTGGGGTAAAGAATTTTTTGGGAAGCAAGATTGCAGTCCCTATAATTCTTTTCATAATTCTTCTTATTGCCCTTATCTTAAAAGGGAGATGGGAGAAAAAGACATCAGCACAATAGTGTTAGTTGTCCTATAGGGTACTATCGGTAACATAAACAGGTTAATAAAAAACAAAAAACTGGAAATGTCTTTTAATGCATTTCCAGTTTTTATTTTATGTCCTTTATATATTAAATAATTTTTCGAAAAAGGATTTGACACGTCCCCCCAATACTTCTAATCTTAAGGAAGGCGAGAACTCTGTGTAAGAATTTTTAAAAAATAATTCTCATTAACAATATGTCAAAAAATTTTTCACCCTCGAGCGCGACTCGATGGGCGGGTATCCTTGGTGCCGGGGTACTCTCCATCGCCCCGCTCTTTGCCGCTTCAGCGACGCTTGCTACGGTTATAGAAAATGAAAAGATTGGCGTGGTAGGGCCTCAAACAGTCCTCGTTTCCTGGACAACAACTGTTCCTGCAGGAAGCCATGTTGTATATGGTCCCGTATCGCACCCAACGTTATCATCTCAAAATGCGGCTCCATTATATGGATATTCCTCCATAACGCCGCCAGTTTCCACGCTCACCATGACACATGAGATTGCGGTAGGACCGCTTCTAGGGACGCAAACAATATATTTTCGTCCCGTTTCAACTGTGGATGGTTCCACGGTTGTGGGAGACGAAATGAATATTTCGCTAAGTACCCTTTCGGGAAGTTGTGCGTATGTCACGGAATATCTCAAAAAAGATGGTCAGAATGATCCAAAGGAAGTAAAGAATCTTCAGGCATTTCTTCGGGGTGTTGAAAAGGATGAGTCCGTACATGTTACTGGAATATTTGACGATGCAACATATGAAGCGGTACGCCGATTTCAAGCAAAATACGCGGAAGATATTCTCGAACCATGGGGGGTTACCGAATCGACTGGGTATGTGTATATAACAACAAAACGAAAGATCAATGAGATATTTTGCAGCACCAATATAGCTTTTACTAAAGATGAGGAGGTGATAATTGAAGCATCTAAGGGCGGTGGCGGGTTTCCTACGGAGATAGGTAGCGGTGTTATATCAAACGATGGCACGCTCGTGTGGGGAAACGGTGAAGAAAACGCAACCGGAACCGGTGCTATTTCTGAAGATAATGAAGGGGATGTCATTGGGAGTACGGGGAATGTAAAAGAGAAGCTCTCAGCCGTTGTCGGGGGAACCAAGAATTTCTTCTCTCAGAATCAAATGCTCGTACTCCTCCTCTTTATCGCTGCATTTTCAATTGTGTATCTCTCAAGAGGTAATCATAAGGTTGAGAATAAAATTGAAACAAAGCTTTTGAAAGGGAAATAAATTATTCTCGCGCATAAGATACATTGTGCATAACATTATTTTTCCCTGTTTGAGAAAATGATATGATATGGGTGTGATGAATTCTTCAAAAATTCTTTATTGGACTATTGCGATAAGCGCGGTTATTCTCATTGGAGCGTTTATATGGGGTAAAAAATTGGTATCTCCCCAACCCACGGTAAATATTGAAGAAATTCGTAAGGAAATTCTTGAAGAGGGGAAGGACATTAGGGGAGTTATAAAAGATGCGTATGAACGCAATGGCGGTTGGGTAATTGTCGCGGACGCATCAGTGGCGGATCTTTCACGGCTAGATTCGCAGGAGACAATTCCGAAAATAACAAAAACCATAACAATAATCGTCGGCCCGCAGATTTCTCTCCAAGGGAAACAGATACCTAAGATTGGCGATATCGTTGCGGCAACGCTCAATGGGAATGTTTACGAGGGGGATCGGTTCGATGCGGTTACGATCGCGAGTTATACGTATGAAAGTGAGACAAAAAAGCAGGTTACCGAGGTTGATCGTATCTATGGGAAGATAACATCTTTGCGCGGGAATACGTTTGTGGTGCACGCCAGTGTCGCCGATGTGAAGAAGATAGGTATCATTGATTTTTCAAAGTCTTTTGTCGTGCCCCAGGTGGATAAAGATTATACGGTTACTATTGCAAGCACCACGCAATTTCTCAACGGTGCGAATAAAGATCTAAAAACAGGTGCTATCGTATTGGTGTGGGGCAGTGATCTTTTGCATACAAATTCATTTACTGCCGATAGGTTATTTATTGAGCAATAAAACCATGCAACGTTTTTTTACAACATTTCTTTTCGGGGTCATTTCATTATTGCTCTCTAGTCAAGTTGCGTTTGCCGCTCCGGGGGATCTTGCGTGGACACCGATCGATATCGCAAATCCTAGTGTATTTGACGATGAGTACAATAATATTACCGATAGCGCGGAGCGCTATATTTTTACCGCTGTCGTTGCTGACGGAAATTATTTTTATACCGCGCGTTCGCACAAAGGTCCGTGGACAGAAGCAGGAGGGGGTTCCATTCAAAAATGGAATGCCGCTGATGGTGCGCTCGTCGTTTCCGATTTTACGTGCGGGTGTCTTGGTATCTATAACCTAGAACTGAAGGTTTACAACGGGGATGGGCTAGGGTTAGTGCGACTCTATGTGTATAAACCCGGAAAACTTGAGATATGGAATAAAGATACGTTGCTTCCTCTTGCGGGAGCGGATGATATTGATGATGCAACAGCGCCGTTATGTAGCAGTGCTCTCGGGAATACTCCATGTAATAATAGCGTTGCAAATCCGGAAGCATTCGACGGCAGTATTTCAAAGAGGACGAAAATTCGCGGCGATGGAACAACTGTATTCGCGGAGCAAACAGGGCCAACTTCCATAAATGAAATGACGCTTTCTCTGGGTGCTTCCACGATAGCCTCTGAATCCACATGGGCAACGGATATTGTACCTGCTCCATCTTGGCATATTGACCTCTCAAGTAGCCGATATTTTGGCGTAGAAGCAATCGCCTTGAGTTCCGATCATGATTATGTGTACATTGTTGGCGGTAGAGAAGATGCCGGCGTGTATTCTTCACGAATAGAGAAGCGGGAGTTGGGTGCGTTGGCAGCTCCGGCGGTAAACATAACCTCAGTACCTTCATCACTTCCGTATGGTGGAGGAAACATAACATTGGAGTGGAGCAGTGTTGATGCGGATTCATGTGATATTTCAAGCGACAATCCCCCAGGCATCATATTTACGGGAATTAGCGGTAGCGAGCCGGTTTCAGTGACCACCAATACCACATTTACTGCTGACTGCACAAGAACCTCTGATGGTGCGTCGGGGTCCGATAGTGTTGTTGTTACGGTACCACTTAGTCAACTTCCTATTGCGGTCATTAGTGAACCACCTTCGGATATTGCAATTATTGAGGGAGATACGGTCAATTTTGTCGGTGATACTTCGTATGATCCGGAAGATGGAAGTGTGAGCGGATATGATTGGAGAAGTATTGATTCCGCAATGGTTGGAGCAAGTTGTTCTACTGCTACGAATTTTTCAAATGCAGCGAACCCGTCTTATACATTTTCAACAAAAGGGGTATATAATGTGTATCTTGTTGTGGAAGATAGTGACGGCGGTTTATCAAGTTGCGCCCAAAGGGTAATCACGGTTCCGCCGCAATGTAGTGATGAAATTGATAATGATGGAGATGGAGATACTGATTCAGATGATACAGGGTGTCATACCGACGAAGATGCGGGAAACCCTGCCACATATGTTGGAAGCGATGACAGTGAGGCAAACTGCGGCGACGGCATCTGCTCTAAAATAGATGGAGAAGCTTTTAATTCTTGTCGTCTTGATTGCAGGATATTTTTCAATAATTTTTAAAAATAGAAACTATTTTTAATCACTTTAATCGCAGGTGCCCGATAGCTCGTATGCGCGATGGAGAGACTTCAAGTTTCTTACCTTTGGGCTGGGAAATGATGCGAAGATAGGCGGCAAGGGCGATCATCATCGCATTGTCTGTTGAAAGCTTTGGGTCCGGCATAAGGAGCGTTATTTGCAATCTTTCTTTTTTGAGCATTGACGCAAGATGTTTGCGTAACCGTGCGTTTGCGGCAACACCACCCCCCATGATGATAGTTTTTGCGCCATGTTGCTTTGCGGCATGAAGTGTTTTTATGACAACAACATCCGACACCGCTTCCTCGAATTCTTTTGCAAGAAGGGCTTTGATTCTTTGCGTGAGCTCGGGGATTTTTTTTACAGTATAGAGCACGGCTGTCTTGAGTCCAGAAAAGGAAAAATCTGAGTCGGGAGAATGAAGCATGGGGCGTGGGAGGGGGTATGGTGAACGCGCATCAGATGGCGCTGTTGCCGCAAGTTTTGAGATTTCCGGTCCGCCTGGATAGGGAAGGCCCAAAAGACGTGCTACTTTATCAAATGCTTCGCCCGCGGCATCATCGCGTGTTTCGCCGATGATATTGTATGAAAGGAGATTCTTTGCGATGACAAGTTCTGTATGCCCTCCCGAAACGAGAAGCGCGAGAACGGGGAAACGAACATTTTGTATCACGTAGGTTTCATTTGGTTTCCGGCGTGTCTCGGTTGCGAGTGCCATCGCCATATGTCCCTCCATATGGTTTACCGGAATTATGGGTATGTTCCAAATAAATGAAAGCGCTTTGGCAAAATTGATGCCGACCCACAGTGCCGGTTCAAGTCCGGGGCCATAGGTTACCGCGATCACGTCAATGTCTGGTTTTTTGATTGTCGGGATGAATTTCAAAAATTGTTCCAATAATTCAGGTTCTCGCTCCAAAAGAGCTTTTAGCTTTAAGCTTTTAGCTTTTAGCAAAGACGAAGGAGTGATTTTTTTAAGCATGTGCGCTTTAGTGAGCGCTTCTTTGAGAATCGGAATTAGGCTTTTTGCGTGTTCTCGTTTGGCAAGCATCGGGAACACGCCTCCATAGTGCGCATGGATCTTTGCCTGCGAAAGCGTGACGTTTGCGAGCACTTTAAACACAGGCTTCTTAATCCTGCCGCTCGCATCTACGATACTTATCGCTGTTTCGTCACAAGATGTCTCGATTGCTAATATCTTCATAATATAAATCTATACTCGCTACTTAAATTCGTTAAATCACTTCTCGCCCCGTAGCCAACGCGAAGCGTTGTGGTACTTGGGGTCACAAGATGTCTCGATTGCCAGAATTTTCATAGTTTCTTTGCGATGAAGAAGAAATAATTTTTTGTTCTTGGCTTAAGCGTTTCAAAATAGAGGATCTCAAAACCGTACTCGCCGAGGAGTTTCTCAAGCTCTTCTTTTTTATAGTAACTGAACCATCGAGGCGCATTTTCCTGGATTTCCTTAAGTGTATTCTTATATCCTTCCGTATCACCCTCGATCATGCCGAGCCCCAAGACCGCACCAGGTTTAAGCACTCGCCGTATTTCTTGAAGTGATATTCCTATTGTTTGCTTTGGAACATGAAGAAGGGAAGTGTATGCCCACGCTCCATCGAATGTTTCGTCTTCAAACGGAATCTTATTAAAATCACCAAGAATTGATTCCAATCCTTTCTCCTTACAGAGATTAACCATAGTTTCTGAAGCATCAAGACAGACAATATCAAGTCCACCTTGTTTTAATATGAGGGCATCTCTTCCCGGACCACTCCCCACGTCGAGAACCTTCCTTTTTGTAAGTTTTGTAAATGTATCAATCAATGTTCGAGGGAAAAGGTCCCAAAACGGCGCTGTTTCCTCGTCGTACTCTTTTGCGAGTTGGTTGTACGTTTGTATGGTTTTTGCATCCATAAATCTATTGGCGGAGGAGGTGGAATTTGAAGAGTATATTGATTGGTGACCCTACCGGGAATCGAACCCGGATTCCATGCTTGAAAAGCATGTGTCCTAACCGTTAGACGATAAGGCCTTACGTCATAAAAGAACAATGCGAACTATAGCATATTTAGTAATTTGAGTAAATATATTTGTACCATGGTAATTAGTTTGCTAAGCTATGATAATGAGTTTAAAAAATAAGAAAGAGAAGGCAGTTGAATTACGTCAAAGAGGTTTTAGTTATGGACAAATTCTAAAAGAGCTGGAACTATCCTCAAAAGGTACCTTGAGTAATTGGTTTAAGGATTTAGTTTTATCAAGAAACGCAAAGTCAAAGCTTAAGAAGAATTATATTATTGCAACGAAGCAGGGTTTGGATAAGTTTAATAAAAAACGATCGCATGATATTTTGAACGAGAATATAGAAGCCATAGAAAAAGGGAAACAAGAAGTCAAAATAAGTAATAATAGGGACCTTTTAATTCTTGGTGCAGCACTTTATTGGGGCGAGGGTACAAAATACATTGGGAAAAATCCATCTTTAATTTTTACGAATTCCGATCCAGATATGATCAGGGTGTATATGAGATTTTTACGAGAAGCGCTGTGTTTGGATGAGTCACTTATTAAGGCCGGCATTCATATACATCCATATATAGATGAGCATAGAGCGAAATATTATTGGGCAAAAATATCGGGATTACCCAAAGATCTTTTTTATATAGTAAATGTTATTAGTTCGGCGAGTAAAGGGAAAAGGTCACCAAGAAAGTTGCCTTATGGCATGGTTGTGATAAAAGTAAATAAGCGGCAGATTTTTTATCGAGTAAAAGGTATAATTGAGGGACTCAAAAAATAAGGAAAAGTTAATTAATATATGGAGGAGTGGCAGAGTTGGTCGAATGCACCGGTTTCGAAAACCGGAATCTGCGAAAGCGGATCGTGAGTTCGAATCTCACCTCCTCCGCCAGATGTCCATGTTAGAACCTAAATAAATATGGACTAAATTGATATGGAAACTTCAAAGGCGTCTTTACAAATAAAACCACTAAGGTTTTCTGAGGAACCTACTGATTATCTTTTATATAAGGCGGCTTTGGAATGGGACCTAATTGATCCTATTGTTATTGAGAAACCAGAAGATATTAAGTCTACTCGTTCGTGGATAGATAAAGTTGAACCATTTCAACACCAAGTATCAAATCTAATGAACTTTTGTCGTCGATTGCCAGTTACTTTATTGGCTGATGATGTGGGCCTTGGAAAGACTATAAGTGCAGGCCTAGTGGCAAGTGAGCTTATTTCCCGTGGACGACTAGCAAAGATACTTATTGTTTGTCCAAAAATTCTTGGCCAACAATGGGAAGAAGAATTACGTATAAAATTCGGGATCCCTTCTGTTATAGTCACAGGAAGAGAATTATTAAGCGCAGAACCTCCAGGAGATTTTGGTGCAGTAATAACTACATATAATTCTGCACGAATGTATCTAGATCAGCTTCGGGAATCTGGCTTTGATATGTTGATTCTCGACGAAGCTCATAAGTTAAGAAACTTATACGGTACAGATGCGGCACCACAGGTGGCACTTAGTTTCAAGAAAGTTCTAGCAGACCGTGTATTTAAGTATGTTCTGTTGCTCACAGCAACACCTATTCAAAATAGATTATGGGATTTATATTCTTTAGTCGATCTTTTAACTGTGGCCCGTGGTCATCAGAATCCTTTTGGAAATCCCGGAAGTTTTGCGAGAAAGTTTATTGCTGATAATAGAACTGATGCGCGTCGTCTAAATCCAGCAGCACAAGAGGAATTCCGCTCAATTATCTATGGATATATGTCTCGCGTTAGGCGTAGAGATGCGGACTTACATTTTCCTGAAAGAGAAGTACAGCTTCATACCGTCGATCCTTCTCCAGAAGAATTACAGTTAATTGAGGTGGTTGCTACTCACATCGATAAAATAGATAGACTGAATCAAATAAATATACTAAAGACTCTTGTGAGTAGTCCCGAGGCTCTCAGTAAAATGTTAAGTGGCATGGCCGAACGCGGTACTGCTGGAGTTAAAAAAGAATTTGCTACAGAAGTAAAAAGTATTGTAAAAAACATAAAATTAACTGCAAAACTCAAGGGGTTAGAGGCGCTCGTTGATAAGTTGCGAGCAGAGAAGCCGACTCACTGGCGAATGGTTATTTTTACCACACGAATAGAAACTCAAACATCAATCCAGAACTTCTTAGAAGACAGGGATATTTCCTGCGGAATTATCAATGGTACAACTACTGCAATAAATAAAGAAACTCTAGAAAAATTCCGAAAAGAAGATCCTGATATTAATGTAATCATATCAACCGAAGCGGGTTCTGAAGGAGTTAACTTGCAAGTAGCAAATGTATTGGTTAATTACGATCTCCCGTGGAATCCAATGATTGTTGAACAACGTATAGGACGTGTTCAGCGATTAGGCTCTTTGCATGAAAAAGTATGTATTTTTAATATTGTTCTAAAAGCTACATTTGAAGAATATATTGTCGGGCGACTCATGGAAAAACTACAAATGGCAACAAGCGCTATTGGTGATATCGAGTCTCTTTTGCAGGCATCAGGTCTTGGCGAAGGTGACGATAGCTCAGAAGACTTTGAAGACAAGGTATTGAAATTAGTACTTGCTTCTGTAAAAGGTAAGGATGTAACCGCAGCTACAGAGAGGGCAAAAAGAAGTATTGAAAGTGCAAAAGTTCAGTTAAAAAAAGAAGAAGAAAATATAAACACCCTATTAGGAAACACAGATTCTGGTGACAGTGGTCCCCAAAGCCCTATTCTCCCGAAAGTGGTTCACTCCATGGAAGAAAAAGAATTTGTCTTGGGAGGATTGCAAAGTCTCGGTGCAGTTCTTACTTCTAAGACCCCAGATTTATACTTATCTGTTTTAAATGATAAGCAAGAACTGATACGATTTGATAATAATTTAACTGTTCCGTTAGTTGATGGGCCTTTATTTAAAAATGTTCTTTATTCGCCGGGAAGTCCAGCTTTTGAAAGACTGGTTACAAAACTAACAAACACCGGTCTTCACCGAGTTGTGGATGCTGACCAAGATTCAACCAGAAAATTAAGAGAAGCATCTAAAAAGTGGGTCAAAGAGATTGGTGCCGAATTAACGGATATTAAAGTTACCAATGCTAGGCGCTGCTTCAGTGGGAGTGTGTTAATAAGAGCGCGTGTTACTGTGGCGCATGACAGCTATGAACGCCTAATTGAGGTACCTTGTATACATACCGAACATGTCGGGGCTCTAGATAATCTTGCTACAGAGCAACTTGATTACACTGTTTTAAATAATTCCGCGCAACTGGGTCTCTCAGACAGAATCTTAGTAGATAAAGCATTATTAGATAGCGGGGTTTCAGAATTCTGTCGTTTTTACCGAGAAAGACTGATACACGAACTGAAAAACGCCAGCACAGATGCTGGGAAAAGAAAAAAGCTTGAGGATGATTTTACTCCGCGTTTAGAATTTACTCTCGTCGGATTGGAAGGATTTGTTCGAAGACAATTTCCCATTCAAGTTTCCTATCATTTTGATAACAGTCCAGATTACGTGAGTGAACTCGAAATACTTCCATCTTTGGAAGAACTAGTTTCTTACCCGAAGCTTAGTAAATGTACTGAGACAAATAGATTGGTTCCAGAAGGATGTTTAGAACACTGCGCCATTAGTAAAGTTAATGTTTTAAAACACTTACTTATAAAATCTGAAGCTAGCGATCGTAAAGCTTTACCAAAATTCATAATCAAATGTGAGTACACAGGAAAAAAAGTATTAAATGACGAAGTGAGTAAATCTGAAGTATCAGGACGCCTCGTTTTAACTTCTATGCTAAAAGAATCGCCTATCAGTCGAAAGCGAGGCGAACCAGACTTGTTTGGACGATGTGACTTCACAAATACGGAGGTGCTTATGGGTGAATTAAAGATCAGTGAAATCTCTGGTAAAAAATATAGAGAGGATGAGGGAGTAATATCTTCTGTATCTGGCAAAATCGGACACCGTTCAGAATTTATATTTTGTTCTGAGACAAAACAACCCCTTCTTTTAGAAGAATCTGAAAAATGTGAAGCAACAGGTAAAATAGTTACAAAGGGGATACTTGAAAAGTGCGAAGTTACAAAGAAGAGAGTGGTTCCGTCTGAATTGGGTAAAAGCACGATTACTGGCAAAAAAGCTCTTAAGAAGTTTTTTGTTTCAAGCAGTGTTTCAGGAGCCGAATTTCTTGAGAATGAAGGTATTAAATCTATTGCTGGAAAGTTTTGTGTACCGATAGAAGCCAAGAAGTGTATTTGGAGCGGACAGATGACTCATCCTGATGATATTCGTACCTGCCAAATTACAGATCTACCTGTGCATTTCCAGTATATTAAAACGAAAAACAATCAAACTTATCTTGAATCTCTAAGTAATCTCTTGGATGGTGTCTCACAGAAGTCAGATGAAAAAGATACTTGGTCCTCTATGGTAACGAAGACGGCTGAAATCTTAGGAAATAGAAAAAATGAGATCGAATCCGCAGAACTTTCCCTAGATGGTGAATTGCTAGCAATCTGTATGCAGGTACGCACCATGCTTGGCCTAAAGATGCGCCATGCAGGCTTTATTTATTCAAAGAAAGATAATATTGTTTTAGGTCGTATTGGTCGCGGTAAACGGGAGGTCAGTGGATGGGTTAAGACTTAATGGAAATGGTACGGAATTTATTTGAAAAACATATGATAATCTCAAAAACAACTTTCTTAAATTTTTTGAAATGCCCGAAAAATGCGTGGCTTAAAATTCATGATTCTAATTTATTAGAAGAATTTACGCTTTCACCTTTTGATCTCCAACTCAGAGAACAAGGAAATGAGGTTGATGTGGTAGCACGAAAATTGTTTCCAAAAGGAGTTTTAGTCACAAAAAAAGCTGAAGAAGGACAAGATGAAACAAGTACTTACATTAAAGCCAAAGTACCTGCTATTTTTCAAGCATCATTTCTTTCAGATGCTTTTCTTGCTAAATGCGATATTTTGGAATACGACGAAACCAATCAAAATTGGAACCTCCTTGAGGTAAAAGCCTCTAATGCGGTCAGTGAAGATGGTCCGGAAGAAAAAGATCACGTGACAGACTTAGCTTTTCAAGCAATTATTTTAAGACGTGCAAAACTACCTATAGGAAAATACTTTCTAATCCACATTAATAAAGAATATATTCGTTGGGGTGATATTGATGTAGCTAGCCTTTTCATTCGTGAAGATATTTCAAGTGAAGTTATTGCACGAATGGAAGCACTTGAATCAAAAATGGAAGCGGCCAAAGAATATTTATCACGAGAAAAAGAACCCTTAGGACCTTGTGATTGTATTTATGGAGGCCGAAGTAGTCACTGTGAGACTTTTCAGTATTCAAATCCAGATATACCAAAGTATGGAGTGCATGACATCGCAAATATTCGAGAGAAAAAACTTACCTTATTAATGGAGCGAAAAGTCTATACGCTTGATGATATACCTGACGATTTTAATCTTACGGATAATCAGTGGAACCAAGTACATGCTCATAGAAGTAAAAAGCCTATTGTAGATAAAGAAGCGATAAAGAGTGAGTTGGACTCATTACGTTTCCCTTTATATTTCTTTGATTACGAAGCTTTCGGTCTTGCCATTCCTCCTTTTGATGGGTATGCACCATATAAAAAAATACCTTTTCAATATTCGCTCCATGTTTTACGAGAGCCAGGGGCAAAATTAGAGCACTTTGAATTCTTGCACGAGGAAAATAGTGATCCAACTGAAGCTGTTATTGCTCGCTTAAAAGCTGAGATAAAGCCAGGTGGAACAGTTATTGCATGGAGCATGTCTTTTGAGGCAGGGGTAAATAAAGACATAATAGAACGTGTTCCTTCGGCTGCACCATTTTTTGAAATGGTAAACAGCAGTTTATACGATTTAAGGAAAATATTTTTAAAGCAATATTATGTACACCATGGTTTTGTTGGCAAAACTAGTCTCAAAAAGGTATTACCAACATTGTCGGACAAACGTTATGATACGCTTAAAATACAAGAAGGAGGACAAGCTGTAGAAGAATGGCTAAAGATGTTTTCACCCAATACTACTCCTGCAAAGCGAGCGGAAATTGCTGAAGATCTAAAAAAATATTGTGGATTAGACTCAATCGCTATGTATGATATTTGGAAATATTTAGTAGATTTAGTTTCTTAGGAATTGATTGAGTAGTTGACCTCATTTTTCCCTTTATCTGACTTTGGCTTTGGAGTCTCAAACCACTCAGGGTGCTCCTTATGCATTTTCCTTAATTTCTGTATACTTTTATCAATATCCTTGAATTTAAGCCACTTTTTCGGTTCAAAGTTCCGGACATCGTCCCCGCCCCGTAGTATTTTTTATCAGTCTGATCAGGGTGATATTGAGTTATCTATGCCCACACTAATTCAGTACTCAAAGAGCTCAATATTTTACTTACCCCCCTACATCATTTTCACGAATTTCTACCCATGCTATACTTTAGGGAATATTAGCTAACCATTAATCACTATGGTAGACATCAAAGAACATACTCATCCGGATAAGCTTGAACGATACAGCTTTATTTGGTCAGAGGTGCGGCTTATTATCGCCGCAGTAGCGCTTTTCTTGGGCGGAGTTCCTCCCGTTATTAAGTTTCTCCCCATTCCGCAATTTTACGGATTGGTGAGTTCACTTCTCACACTCTCGTGGATCATTTCAGGAGTTGCCGCCGCATATCTCGGGTACCGATGGTTTAATGCTCATCAGACAGTGCTCGGCGGAAAAGATATGAAAGATACCGTCGCATTTTTTGTGATGGTGGTGTCGGGTATCAATCTCGGTCTTGTTGGGATTCTTGGTACGAATATCGGTATGAGAATTTCCACAAACAAAGTCGTTTTCATTGTTGTTGGACTTTTGTATCTTGTTGCGGCATATCACCTCTTTACCCGATGGAAAGCGAGAGGGGAGAAAGTCTTTTAAATTTCCTATCTTTAAGGTAATATCTAGGGAATTCAAACAGGGGCGTAAAGCGTTCTTGTGAGAATTCTTATGCGCGCGTAGCTCAATTGGTAGAGCATTCCCTTGACGTGGGAAGGGTTTCAGGTTCAAGTCCTGACGCGCGCACAAAGTGTACGAAAAGTGAACTGCTTCACTTTTCTGAACATTTGTGCGAACCGCAGCGATATTTCGCCAGCAGGCGAAATCGCGAGGTGGGGTCGCGAGCACTTATGTATTTTGAGAATACTTGGAGCAAAATACTTAGTGACTTGTGACCACACTTAGAATTAGCCAAGCTTGCTTGTCCATAGGAATTACGCGGTAAAATTATTTAGTGATTCGTGACCAAGCCTACGCGCGGAAATTTGCGAGCGACGGCGAGCAAATTATCTGTGACCACACTTAAATCAGTCAAGCTTGCTTGTCGATGTAACTCGTGACCAAGCCTGACGCGCAACCAAAACACATGAAGAAAAAACAAGTAATCGTCATCCATGGAGGGACCACTTTTAAGACTCGAAAAGAGTATTTGAATTATTTAAGGAATTGCAAAATTACCCTTGAGAAATTTAAGCCCAAAAAAGACTGGAAGATCGGCATGGGAAAAATTTTAGGGAATGGTTTTGAGGTGCTTTTACCTAAGATGCCCAATAAGGTAAATGCTCGATATAAAGAATGGAAAATCTGGTTTGAACGAATACTAACAGTTACGAATAATAATATAATTCTTATTGGGCATTCACTCGGGGGAATTTTTTTAGCAAAATATTTATCTGAAAATTTAGTATCTAAAAAAATCATCGCCACATTTCTCGTCGCAGCTCCATTTGACGATAATGGTGAAAAAGAGAAAGAATCTCTCGCTGATTTTTCACTACCCAAGAGCCTTAAAAAATTTGAAAAACAGGGAGGAAAAATTTATCTGTATCATAGTAAAAATGACCCCGTTGTTTCAATCAGTCATTTTGAGAAGTACAGCAAAATACTTCCCAATGCACGAGCGACTGTCCTCAAGAACCGGGCGCATTTTAATAAAGAGCAATTCCCAGAAATTTTGAAAGAAATAAAAAGATTATTTAAATAAATCCTACTTCGCCGTCAGCGCCAAATAGATATCTTCCACCGCGCGTACCGCATCTCCGCAGGCGATGTTGTTTTGGTGATACAAAACGTTCGTGCAGTCTCCCGCGGCCCAGACACCGGGGACATTCGTTTTTTGCGTCCATGGATCAATGATGATATGACCTATCTTATCCATTTCAACGACCCCTTTTGCGAATCCCGTTGCGGGGATTTGTCCTATCTCAACAAAAATCCCTCCCGTAGCGAGCTCTTTTTGTTCTCCCGTTTTCTTATCTTTATATACGAGTGTTGCGACCATCTTGTCGCCATTTATCTCAACAATTTCGGCGTTGTTGAGCGCTTTCATGCTGGGGTTTGCAAGCACTTTTTGCACTGTTATCGGATCTGCGCGGAATGTCTCTGCTGTATCAAGGAGTGTGACGCTTTTGGTGTATGCAAGAAGTTGAGCCGCTGTTTCAAAGCCCGCATTTCCGCCGCCGATGACGACAACATCGCGTCCGGAGAAGAGAGGACCATCGCATGATGCGCAGTAGGTGATACCCTTGTTCTCGTACTCTGCCGCGCCGGGCACCGTGAGCTTGCGTCGCGCACTTCCCGTGGTGATGAGCATGGTCTTGCCCTCATAAGAGCCACTTCCTGTTTTTACGGAAAACCCTTGCGGGGTTTTCTCTATCTCGGTGATTTCCTCACCCTCTTTCATATCTAAAACGTCATCCTTATACATCTCCAAATGCTTTTTGAAACTCCTTGCAAGGTCGTCACCACTAATAGTGGGCGTGCCTATCCAGTTTTGGATATCCACGGAGACCGTTGATTGTCCGCCGAATTCCTTGGTGAGGAGTAAGGTCTTGAGGCGCTTGCGTGCGGCATAGACGCCTGCTCCTGTTCCCGCAGGGCCTCCGCCGATGATGATAAGGTCGTAAATCATAGTACAAAAATGTATAACGTATAATGTTATAGAGTATAACGTATAACAAAAAAAGCTTCTAGCTTCCGAATGACCTCACCAAAAATCATACCATGGCAGGTATCGTGACCTCACGAAAAATCTAACCATGAGATACCCTTGGTGCATATGAATATGCACACAAAACATGAGTTGGCGAAGGAGGTCCTGGGCA
>Ga0209542_10008119_pt1 | contig 19709 bp, 21 predicted proteins | sample RifCSPhighO2_01_FD_184028 | JGI IMG/M metagenome (GOLD analysis project Ga0209542, IMG submission 184028) | Soil microbial communities from Rifle, Colorado - Rifle CSP2_plank highO2_0.1 (SPAdes) (version 2) | ecosystem: Environmental > Terrestrial > Deep subsurface > Rock core/Sediment ...
TGGAGCTCCGCTAAATCTGGACTTGTCCCCAGTGACTTGCCCTCCCAATTCCTGCGGAAGATTTGAAAATCCTGAGCCATACATTTCAAAATGCTTCTCCGGGAACATTATTCCATACCCCATGCTGTATTCAGCCTGAGTATAAGCAAGATTCTTCCAATAAGGGCCTGCCTCGTGTTCGTACAATGGACTGTTGAAATACTGCAGCTCCTGCATTCTTGGTGAAGTCTTGAACTGAGATGCAAACCCGCCGGATTCAATTATATGCGCAACCTTTTCATATTCCTTGCCCAATCCTTTCTTTAATTTTTCAAGCTGCTCTTTTATTGGGACTGTTCCCTGTCCGGGAGCAAGATGCGAATCGCTGAATCCAAAATTATCAGTGACATGAATATGCTTTACAACTGGGGCAATCTTCTCAGCCTCCTCTGCAATCTGTTTATCGCTGTATCCAAATTTTCTCAGCTGTGTTATGTGCCCGACATCCCATGTGGCGCCAATCAGCTGCTTTGAAACTTCTTCAGCTTTTTTCTCTGACATTCCTTTCTTTTCAACCAATTGCTTTGCAAATTTCTCCCTTGATTTCTCAACAGCATCCCTTAATGAATCAGCCCTTCCCAGTGTCCAGTCGGGAAATACATTTTCAACAGCAATGATAGGAGCATCATTTTTATGCTTGTTATAAGCATAGAATGCAGAGTTCGCAACAGTCTCTGAAAGTTTATCCTTTGCAAAATCATCCGTGGATACAAACCTCTCAGGAGCAGGCATTTTCTCGACAACATTTAACAATTGGCTTCTAAGCTCTTCTTTCGGTTCAATTATTTTCTTATATTCTTCCTGTAATCTTTCAAATTCACTTTTGGCTTTCTCAGGGTATTTTCCATAATTATCAGAAATATATTTTACTTTATTTCCATACTCCTCCCTTTTATCATGAATTTCTTTAGACAAATCAAAAACTTCCCTATAATCTTTCCCATATCTTTTAAGAAAAGCGTCTTTTTCATCTTTGACCCCATATCTGGAGAACTTGTCATGCAAATCATCCAATTGAGTATCCATATGAGAATTTAATTCATTTATATGGCCCATCATTACTGATTTCTGATTCTCAAGTGAACTTAACCTCTTCAGTTCATCATTGGTTAAAACCCCTTTTTCTTTTCCAGCCATTAGCGGTGCAAGTTGAGAATCCACCATGCCTAACCTCTCACCAATTTCAGCCTTTTCCTTTTCATAATTAAATAATTGCAGTCTTTCTTGATGCCATGTAGTCTCATTTATGTTCTCTCTTCTTGCCTCGGGAGTCCATATTTTTTTATGACCAAAATAATCCTTCTCCTCATATTCAAGAGGCATTATCTGATGTCGTGGATCAGCTTGATCAATGACAAACATTTTTCTTTTGCCTTCCTTAGGAATCCCTTCCTCACCTAATGCCTTTTCTGCCTGCCATTCAAATGCAGGAATGCCTCCTGAAGAATGAAAGTTAACCACGGTTCCAGGACCCAGCCTAGCGCCATTGTCAATCATATGCTTCATGGATTCTTCAACTTCCTTTCTCTTCCCTTCGCTCCATCCTTCCTTTCCAAAGCCAGCCAAGTCCATCTGTGCTGGAGCATGAACATTTATTTTGGAGCCAGTCAGCTTAGCCATTCTCCCCAGCTCATCAAAATGCTCCTTAGGAACGGAGTCAAATAATTCCGGTGAAATCAATTCCAATTCAACACGGCTGACACCTGAATTCAAACGAGAGCTTGCTTCTTGTATCTGATTGGCAGTCTGTGGAGAGGTTGTTGCACCCAAAAGTCTCTGATTAACATAAAACTCTCTCTCATTATTGTTCCTGTATTCATTTGTGAATATATCGCTCATTTTCAGTGACGTTGTTTTTTCCTGTCCTTATCATGAATCTCCTCGGACAATGAAGCATAACCTGTTGATTTTTGTGACGAATGCTCATATCTTTCCATTCTGGCTATCACTTCATCATCAGGGTTCTTAAATTCTTTACCCATAAACTGCTCGCTTGCTCTTCTTTCTATAAGATTATCATCATTAAAAGAGTTTCTATCCTCCTTATATATCACTTTGTTGGCTCCTTCATAGCTTAAGCCGGAATTCTCGATTTTTTTCCCCTGATAAAAATCAACATTGCTCTGCAGCCCGTATTCAATCTTAAATTCTTCTTTCTTCTCTTCTTCAGGCAGTGGAATAAATGCAACCTGTCTTTCTAATCTCCTTTCTTCAACTGGCTCTTCATCTTCAAGTAAACTCCATTCAACTCTTCCTTTTGTTTCTATCTGGGCGACAGACTCCAATTCTTTTATATCTTCAATCAAGTCCTTGACATTTTGCTTTAATTCCTTGTCATCAATATCATCCAGAATTTCCTTAAGATAAGTTAGTTTATCTTTATTGGTTTTAATTTCTTTTAGTGCTTTTTGTATGTCTTTCAGAGTTACCATGTTACCATGCCGTGGGCTTTCTTGTAAATATCATAAAGTCTATAGCATTTCCCTTCTGCTTCCTCTAATGCTTTCTTTCTGATGTTTCTTTCAGGAGATGGAAGAACCTGCCTGAATCCAATCATTCCAAGCAAATACCTGAATGGCTCAACGCTCTGCTTGAATCCCTTGGCGACATTTCCAAAAGGCGATGCAAACCTGTCAACGCCTGCATGCTTCATGAATCTTAACTCCTCATCAATCTGCCTTTGCAGTTTGTCTCTTTCTTTTGAGGTTATTGACTGGGATAATTTCTTTTTCAATAATTTTATTCTTTCCTTTCCTTTTAATTTATCAAGCATCACATCATCTTCATCCTTAAGATACTGGTCAATGTCCTCGTTTATTTCCTTCAGCGAAGTGCCTGTCATTTCTTCTACCAATTCCATATCCTCCTGCTCTTTCAATTCATAAATCTCCTCTATCTCCTGATCTGTTAATGCATAAGGCTTGAATGTTAAGTCGGTCCTTCCAGAATGAACATAATGGCTCCCCTGCTGCCCCTGATAAGATCTTGGGATTGTCCTGAAAACAATTTCAACTTCAATGCATGCATAGAATTTTCTTTCAAATTTTAATGCGCTATAGCTCCTAATTACATCTGCAGGCTTAATTTCTTTCTTGGCAAACAACCCGAGATGCATCTCCATGTTTGAAAATGCATTGACCAGATTAGGATTGGGTCTCCCCTCCGTCGAAAAATCCTTCATGCCTAGTTTCTTGGCAGCAACAAGATAAGGTTTTACCCATGCAGTATAATACTTCAGCGAGGCAACCTGTGATTTCAGGTAGGATCTTTCTATGTTATATCTCTTTCTCAGTTCAGTTTCTGAATTTTTCTCCCAATCAAAATATTCCTTAAGTCTTGCCTTTAATATTCTCTTTACCCTATCATTCAAATCCAAATCATCTGCTTTTTCCTGAGAATTGACGGCAAGGAATGCATCTCTCAAAGTTACAAATTCCAATTGCTGCGACAATGCATTTATTGAGCCTCTGCTCTTTTTGATGTCAACCTGGTCCATCCAGATTTGCTTCAACGCCAGCCTTGCAGATTCCTTCATTGAAGTGCTTGCAGAATGTATGTCATCATAATGGGCCAATCTGATTTTGAATTCCCTCAAATCATAAATAAGGTTTATAATTGACCTTACAACAGTATTGACAGTAGCCATTATCTTCATTGCCCTATCCTGCATCACAGAAATTCTGCTTCCCATCTCTCCAAAATACCCTGAAGCAACAGAAGCATCATATTCATCCCTGTACTTGATTACCTCATCCATTTCTATCCCATTTGGAGCAGTGTCATTCATGAAATCAAGTATCCAAAAATAAATCGGCTCAAGACCATCAGAAACTGAATCATAGCTTATCTTATACTGATGTTTAGAAGCGCCAAGTTTCTTTATATTCTTAACGAGCAATTCCCTTAATTTTGATTTTTCATCAACATCAGAAGTCTTTTCTATCTCATCCCTTATGATTTGTCTTTTATCCCTTTTTTTATCAATCTCTTTTTTCAAATACCCAATATCCATGAATATATTTAAATATCTGAAGTTTTAAAGTTTTTCTATGTGGTTAATCCTTGCACTGCTTGTACTTGACCAAGTGACTAAATATTTTCTTGCAACAATCACAAATACAGGCGCAGCTTTCGGCATTCTGAAAGGATTCAACATCCCTCTGCTGATATTTGGGTTAATCGCATTGGTTGTTTGTATCTTCTTTTATTTTAAGGACAGGAGATTAAGATTGCCGCTGACTTTCTTGATAGCAGGGATAATGGGTAATTCAATTGACAGGATTTTCTTTGGGCACGTAAGGGATTTCATAGATGTTGGATTGTTTAATTTTCCAATATTCAACCTGGCAGACAGTTTCAATGTCATTGGGGTAGTTTTATTAATTGTTTCATTATGGAAGAAAAATTAATTTTTTCTGTAGCCAAATTTTTTATTATATCTTTTATGATCAAGGATATCCAGGATAAAACAGATTATTTCTATTTGGTCTCATTTAATAGTATATAACATCCTCCAAAAGCCAGTAAGTTCAACCCCCCATAAATTCTGGACATTATATGATTTTGGAATTTTCTTTTTCTCAATATTATCTCCATAGAAAGGATTTACTTTAATAAATTCCACTTTTTGTCTTATTGATTTCAATAATTGCATTTCTGAAGTATTTTCTTTTCCATCCCTTATTTGCTGACCAACCAATTCATTCAATTCTTTATATTCTTCATCAGCATCATCCAAAAGGATAACTCTCACCGGTTTATTCATAATTCCGTTCCTTTTTTTATCAGTTTATTTAATTCTGTTCTTTCAGTAAATATCCATAAAATTCCTTTGGTTCCAATAATTATCTTTCCGCTAACTTGTAAATAATCTAGTATCTGAATTAAAGTCTGATGCATTACTTTTCTTGGTAACCTTCTTTTTAATTCTGCCAAAGCTATTAATTCCCCCGTTTTCTTTAATGTCTCCTCAACCATTAAAACAGTGTTTAAATTCGGAGAATGTTCTGAAATCCTTTGTACTTGCATTATTTGAGCCATTTTGTATATTTAATTTATATAATATTATACCTATTTTATATATATAAATATTTCGGTTTTGTTTTTAACCTGGCAGACAGATTTCTTGCATTCTTTAAAAATATATATTAAACACAACGGACAGACAGACAATCACACGCACACTATTTATAAAGAAACAATCTTCTTAAAATCATAGATAAAATAAACATATGGAATTTAAAAGAAAATTTCCAGAATTAAATATGCATAAGATTGAACATAAAATAAAAGATTCATTTGATATAACTTCAAGAAAAATATATAAAACAAAAGGGAATGAAGATATAATATTAAAAATGTTTAAGTTTAGAGATTTAACAGTAAATCAAATAGCAAAGGAGATAAAAATGACAAGACAAGGAGTAAGATTTCATATTCACAACCTGGAATCAAAAAGTAAAATAAATAAGATTGGATTAACAGGGAGAAATAATATACTTTATAGGGGGATTGCGACATGTTGGTCGGTTTAGTTCGGCAAGCCCAGTAGCGGAAAATCAACTTTTTTCAAGGCGCTCACTTTAGCAGACGTTGAAATAGCAAATTATCCATTCACCACAATCAAGCCCAACCGTGGCGCGGCATTCGCAAGCATAAACTGCGTTGACAAGGATTTCAACAAGCAATGCAATCCAAGAGAAGGATTTTGCATTAATCATAAAAGATTTCTTCCAGTGGAAGTGATGGATGTTGCGGGATTGGTTCCGGGAGCTCACGAGGGAAAAGGACGCGGAAATCAATTTCTTGATGATCTAAGGCAGGCGGATGCATTCATTCACATAATTGATGTCTCGGGGAGCACGGATGACAATGGAAACCCCGTTGAAGCATTAAGCCATGACCCTTCAAGGGACATTGAATTCCTTGATTATGAATTGGACATGTGGTATTATCAGATATTAAGCAAGGGATGGAGAAGATTTGCAAAGCAGGTTCGGCAGGAAAACCTGAACATAAAGCAGGCAATTGGAAAGCAATTATCTGGGTTAAAGGTAACAGAAGATGATGTTGAGAATTCCATCAAGAAATTAAAGCTGTCCCACAATCCGGAAGAATGGTCCGACAGGGATTTGAGGGAATTATCATCGGAATTAAGGAAGACAAAGCCAATGATAATAGCAGCAAATAAATTGGATATTGAAGGTGCTTTTTATAAATTGGAGAAGTTGCAGAAAAAATTCAATAATTATTTGATTATGGGATGCAGTGCAGAGATAGAGTTTGCATTGAGGGAGGCAGCAAAAAAGAAGCTGATAAAATATGTTCCTGGAGATGAGGATTTCAAGATAATTGGAAACCCAAATGAAAAGCAAAAGAAAGGTTTGGAATTCATTAAAGAATATTTAAAGAAGAACAAAACAACCGGGGTTCAGGAGATAATCAACAAGGTTATTTTTGAAATGCTTGACTACATTGCAGTTTATCCCGGCGGTGTGAATAAATTAGAAGACTCAAAGGGGAACACGCTGCCCGATTGCTTCCTCATGAAAAACGGCTCAACAGCGCTTGACTTTGCATACAGATTGCATACAGACTTTGGTGATAATTTCATAAAGGCAATTGACGTAAAGAACAAAAGACCAGTTGGCAAGGATTACAGATTAAAAAATAAGGATGTAATTGAGATTATGTACAAAAAAAATTAATAAGAAATCGTACATAATATAATCCCTCCTAAAATATACCATATCACTTTCTGATCAACTTATTTATTTTTAAATGGAATATAACCAAAAAAATCTATGTTAAACATACTAGTACATGCCTTCATTCTTTCCTGAGAATCCTTATCATATTCATTAACAATTGGAATAAACTTCTTAATAAATTTAGATCCAAAAAGAATTGACAAAGGATAAAAAACAAATGGTCCAATACCATCAGATGAGTTAAGACCAATAAGCTCTTCTACCTGATCCCCCTCAGATGCAAAAAACAAACAACCAAAAGCCAATGCAAAATTTATTCCCCACTCATCAGATTTACTGAAGAGACTATCAAAAAAGCTATTAATTTTTTTAGGATATTGTATTTCTGTTTTATCCAATGTTATAACAACTCCCTCCAAATCAAGGGTTCCATCCTTATATTTCATAATATTCCCTTTATTATCTGTGATCTTTGCATAAGATTTGCTATCAAATGTAAACTTAGCTGATTCAGCAATAATATATACCGGACAACTAAAAAGAGGTAATTCTTTATAACTATAATAAACACCATTGATTTCATAACCCCCAACAATTTGATTCCCCTCTTTTAAGACTAAAAAAAGATTCTTGATTGTATTTAACCAATTATCTCTATTAAGCTCATCAGAAATGATTGGTAAATCTTTATGGTTTAATCCAGATTCTAATCTTATCTGTCCATATATGTCTAAATAAGATGAATTTTCGAAGCCAATAGTAGGATTCTCAAGAATGATTGCTTCCACTTTTGAACCCAGATCAACGGCTATATTACCTCTTTTTCCCTCCACAGAGGATAAATTATCATATAAATCCCTAATTTTATCTTTTATTATTTGATAACCTATCTCAAGAGACCCTTCTTGTTTTTTCCATTTCTCTCTTTCTTTAATATACATTTGCAAGGTATTTATTTCATCAGACATTTTAATTAACTATTCTCATATTCTATTTTACATTTCTCTACATATAATCTTGGCACTCCCTGAACTTGATTTATTTCTATTAGTTCACCACCAGAATATAATATTAAGTTTGGATCTGAGCTTAATACCCTAACAAATTTGCTTACTCTTTCCCTCAATCCAATAAACTCCAGTCTTCCAAGATCTACTTCCTTATAACCTTTTGATGAATTTCTTTCTATTAAAAGCATATTTATATTCATCAAACTATTCCAAGAGATTATCGCTTTATCTGCAATGTATCCCTTTTCTGCTCCAGGAACAACAACATAAATATTTCCACCATAAACTGTCATTTTCGTTGCTTGAATTACTTGTTGTGTTCCTTCCCTTCTTAATCTAGTAATAAAAAACCTTAAAGGATCTCTTTTTATAAAATTTTCTAAGCTTAATTTTTCACTTCCTACTTTTTGTGATAAAGAGGTTTTGTCTTCGAGATTTTTCTTCATTTTAATCTTAATTCAAAAGGTCATCAATTACTTTTCTTTTTATCTCATCTACGCTTTTATCTCTATTAAAACTGCCATCAATCGGTTCTTGATCCTGCAATCTATCCTCAGCAACGATTGTTTGCCCTTCTAATTGTTGTCCTTTATTAACTTCTTTATTTTCTCTCTCAAGGAAATACTTCAAAAAAGATTTATCATATTTATCCACAAAATTATTAAATTTATCCTCAAGTCCGAAAATAGCACCTTTTAAAAACAAAGATGTAAGCATCCCCCTAAAAGCACCCTGGACAATTGATATATCCTTATACTCTTTAGTCAAAACTTTATCTCTTCTATATTCAGTTTCCATAACTTTATCCACAGAAAGGACTCCATAAAAAGTCCTATAAGCTGCTCCTAAACAAGCTGCACCAAACAACTCTTTAAAGGTCATTATTTAATAACTAATCACAAAAAGATATTTAAAACTTTTTATAAAATTCCCATAAAGAGGTTATTGTTTACAATTTAATCAATAAGTATTATTAACAAACCACCATAGGAACCAAATGACAATTTTATTCAAAACATTTTCAATACTAATAATAATTTTACTCAGTAATAAAAAATATTCATTTAATTCTTTCTTTTATCTTCTTAACTTCATCCTCTATCTTCTTGACATCTTCTTCAGAAATGTAAGGTTTTAATTCAGGATCCTTATCGACTTTCATCCCCCCAAGCAAAGACTGTGGCCTGGCAACTTCCTTCTTCTCCAGCTTGTTCAGCATGGTTTCAACAAAAGGGGATAATTCCTTTTTATCTCTTTTCATAATTTTTTAATTACTTTCAAATATATAAAGATATTGTCAGTAAAGTTTATATATAATCATTTCATCTCAATTACAATGGAAATCACACTAACTAAGAAACCAAAGAATCCCACAATAATTGAGGGATTTCCCGGCATTGGTTTCATAGGCTCAATAGCAACGGAATTCCTTGTTGAGCACTTAAAGGCTCAAAAGATAGGAAGGATAGAATTCACGGAGCAGACTCCTATAGTTGCAATCCATAATTCAGAGGTTGTTGAGCCATTTGGGATATTCTACTCAAGCAAGTACAATCTTATCATACTTCATGCAATCAATCCAGTTAACAAGATAGAATGGAAGATTGCAGAAGCAATAGAAAGGATATCAAAGATGCTTGGAGCAAAGGAGATAATAAGCATTGAAGGTGTTGCAAGCCCAAGCAAGGAATCAAACGCATACTATTACAGCAAAAAATTCAGAAAAAGATTTGATAAGATGAACATCCAGCCATTGAAGGAGGGGATTATCATGGGAGTGACTGCCTCGGTTATCTTGAGGGAGAAACTGCCAAGCTCATGCATTTTCGTGGAGACGCATTCGCAGCTGCCTGATTCAAGGGGGGCAGCAAAGATTATTGAAGTATTGGACAAATACTTGGGATTAAAGGTTGATACAAAGCCATTGATGCAGAAGGCGGAGCAGTTTGAAGCCAAATTAAATAACTTAATGGAGCAAAGCAAGATGGCAATGGATACAAAGAGTCAGAAAGACAAGCACCAACTGGATTATTTAGGATAAATTTCTATGAAAAAAAGGGTATACTTGATAATAATCATAATGGCATTGATAGGCCTGATTATATCCTCCTATCTGACTTACACTCATTACAATGAAAAAAATGTTGTTTGCGTCAGCAATGAGCATTCCATAACCTGCGATGCAGTCTTGAATGGGATTTATTCCTCAACATTCAATATTCCAAATTCATTGATTGGATTGTTTGGATTTTTATTTCTGTTGATTTTGGGATTAATGAAGAAGGATAAATTGCTTTTGCTATTCTCATCAATAGCGCTTGTGTTTATGTTATATTTAGCTTATCTAATATTATTTGTTATTAAATCATTCTGTATATGGTGCTTTGTAGCATGGATAATTGTAATTATAATATTTGTATGTTCTTTGATTTTAAAAAAGAAATAAATTACTATTGAGATACTTCATCTTCCAAACTTTTTCGAGCATTCCATTTGTTCTTAACTTCCTTTATCAAATGCTTCATACCCACGGGATTAACCAAAGGAACAATTTTATTCCCTGCTCTGTTATATAACCCAATCTGTAAAACTGATTCATCACCAGAGATTTCTTTAATTAAATTTATTAATCCAACTTGCAATAAATAACCATCAACTCCTTTTGTTTTATTGAATAAACCTGATACTTGTATTCCTTTTGTATTTCCATCAACTAAATTCCACCCTCCAGCAATGCCAACACCATTATAATCTCCACCAACATAATTCATAATTCCAGCAATGCCAACACCATTATAATCTTTCCCTACTAAATTCGCACCTCCAGCAATGCCAACACCATTACAATCTTCAACAACTACATTTCCAATTCCAGCAATGCCAACACCATTATAATCTCCACTAACCTTCTGACCTACTAAATTAACCATATAAGAATTAACTTTTTTCCCTTGTAATATCTGATAAATAAAAGGAACGCCACCTACGCTTACATTGCTCTCTGATGTTTTTTTAGTATTTTTCATTTTATACCTCAGAATCAGTGTAAAATAGAAGTTTATAAACCTTTTGATTTTGTTACTACTTTAAAATAATTTATTTTTTAGCCAGAATCATATCACTATAAGAACCAGCAACTAAATCACTTTCTTTTATTTTAAATAAATCCATATATTTTTTGCATTGTTCCTCCAATATACTTCCAAAGCTTTCATTCCTTCCACTGGATTCTATTTCAACAAAATTTCCCAAGCCAGAAACCTTATCAAGATGAAACTTGACATTATTCATGGAGTAAATCTCTCTTTCCTTATTGACAACAACCAAAACATCCAGGGATTTTGTAAGGATTTCTTTAAGAACATCACCTTTTAAAACAGTAGGCATCAAAATAACATTGGATTGTTTTGGACCTGCCTTATTCTCCCTTTCATAATAAATAAGCAAATTTTCAATATTGCCTTCCCTTAATTTCAATCTTCCATTGCTGACTTTAAAATAAGTGTCAATTTGATTATCAACACCAATAAATTTTAAATGATTTTCTTTCAGGATTTTTCTGATGTAATCATGATTAGAGCATCTCGCCTTTATCTCAAAGTTAACCTGTTCCATAAAATACAATTAAAAGAAAAAACTATAAATCTATTTTTTCTTCTTCAAGGCATCTTCCTTCATAGTTGCTACCAAATCAGGCAGTCCAGTGCCTAAAGGAACAGGCTGATTAAGCATTACATTCTCTATTACGGAATTCAGATTATCCCTCTCGCCAATTAATGAGGCATTGACAAGGTGCTTTATTGGAGTCTCGAAAGAAGCCCTTGCCAGAACAGACTCTTTCTCAGAAGTAATTCCGGTTCTGGTAATTCCTTTAATTATTCCTGTATTTGTCATGACATCAGCTAGGAACATGATGTGCCTTATATCAATGTCCAATCCCTGATTCTTTATGACTTCAACGGCTTCATCAATGATTATCTGCCTTGCTGCCTCTATTCCCAAAAGATCAGCGACAACAAAAGGATTGTTGGCTGTAGTTTTGGTTGCATCCACGCCTTCAACCTCAAAAATATGCTTTAAGTCATCAGTTGTGCAGAAAATAACATAATCATTCTCCTGTTTCACCGGAGTAACCTGTCCAACCCCTTTGATGCCTTTGATTGTAACATACTTTAATTTCTCCTTCACTTTATACAATGTCGTCAGGGAATCTTTTTCCTTTGGCCTTATCTTCAGTAATCCGCCGTCCCCTTTGATATCCAAATCCTTGAATAATTCCTTAAGAACATTAAGCACCTGTGTCTCAGTAATTTTCAAATCTTTCATTTCTTTCCTGTTCAAAGCAACTTCTATCCTGAACTGATTCAGATTAAATGAAAACTCGTCAGTAATGTCCTTTAATTGTGTTTCTTTAATTAAGGCTGCTATAGCTTTTACCTTTTCCAGGTCAGTTCTGAATCCATGCTTAAGATAAATTTTAGTCAGTGGCGTGGAAGGTTTCTTTCTTGCATCAAACAATTCAATAAGTCTTGTTAAACCAAGGGTCAAACTTACTTCTGCAACGCCTGCAAAGTGGAATACCCTAAGAATCATCTGAGTGCCAGGCTCTCCAAAAGATTCCGCAGTCACAACGCCAATAGCCTCCCCAGGTTGTATCTTTGCCTTTTCATATTCTTCCTGGACTCTTTTCAATACTTTTTTAACATCAGCTGCATTCATTCCTTTGGATTTTTCCTTGACTTCCTCTATAAAAGATTCAGGCAATTCCTTGAATTCATCATAAACGCTAGACATTTGCTTTTACCTCTCTGATTATTCTTTGAACATTGATTTTTCCGCCTTCCGTCTTTGAAATATCAAGGCCATCATCCCCGAAGCTGAATTGAACTATCTTGCCGCTTGCATCCCTTAATGTTCCATCATACTCTATTCTCATGTCCTGCAGCGCATTTGCCAGTCTCCTGTAAAGATAGCCTGATTTGGGAGTCCTTAATGCAGTATCCATAAGTGAATCTCTTCCTGTTATTGAGTGGAAGAAAAATTCAACAGGATTCAACCCATCCTTGTATCCGCTCTTGATAAATCCTTTTGATTCAGGGCTTAATTCCCCTTTCCTGAAGGATGACAATGTCCTGTTCTTATAGCCTGTATTGATTCTTCCCTCACCCATTGCCTGCTGCCCTACCATTGCAGACATCTGAGCCAAGTTCAGGAAGTTTCCTCTTGCTCCTGATCTTGCCATAACGATTGTAGGATTATCATCAGCAACATTTTCATAAACAGTCTCTCCTATCTTGTCCCTCAATTGATTTAATTGTCTCAATACTAATGTTTCAACAGTCTGCTCTGCATTCATTCCAGGAAGCAAATCCAATTTTCCTTTCTGGTAATCATCAATTATTTCAACAACCTTGCCCTCAACATAATTCAATTTCTCCTTATTCTTAGCAATGACTTCCTTTGAAAGATCAGTATCGGAGATTGCAGATGTAAATCCTTTTCTGAACAAAATCTCAATGCCTAACCTGAATATCTTGTTTATTATTTCTATGCCTTCCCTCTCGCCAAAAACAGCATGAACCCTTCTTATTAATGTACCATTATCCTCACCAATAGTTGCCTTGTCAATAACGCCTTCAATAAGTTTCCCATTTTTTATTACAACATCCTGCTTCTCTTTTGACATGCCTATAAAATTCAGATTCCTGGGCAATATTGCTGAGAAGACATCCTTTCCATCCAATACCTTTGTTGATTTTAGACTGGAAAAATCAGTGATTCCAATGGAATATAAGATATCAATTGCCTCTTCCCTGTCAAGCTTCAGGTGCTTTGTTAAAAGATAATTTCCTGTGATGGAATCTGTAGTTGTGCCGATGATATTCAATCCATTTTTTGGGCTTATCAACTGTGTCTCGACTTCCATAAGAATTTCAGCCTCTGCTCTTGCTTCTTCAGTCTGCGGGATGTGCAGGTTCATCTCATCACCATCAAAGTCTGCATTGTAAGGTGTACATACGGCTGGATTCAATCTGAACGATTTTCCCGGCATTACTCTAACCTTGTGGCACATGATGGACATTTTGTGCAGTGAAGGCTGCCTGTTAAAGACTGCAACGTCCTCATTTAATAGATGCCTTTCAATAACACAGCCTGGCTGGAACTCCTCCAGTATCTGCTCCTTTGTGTCTTCAGTTATTTTCTTCTTCTTTCCATCCAGTGAGAAGAAATAATTTGCACCCGGATAAACTTCAGATCCATTTTCAACGAATTTCTTCAAATAATTAATATTCCATTCTGTTACTTTTTCAGGAATAGTAAGCTCCATGGCAATAATCAATGGAACTCCCACTTCATAGAATTTTATTTTAGGATCAGGGGTGATGAAGGTTCTTGCAGAGAAATTAACTCTCTTACCGGCGAGATTATGCCTGAATCTTCCTTCCTTGGATTTCAGTCTCTCAGTCAGTGTCTTTAATGGCTGTCCACCTCTATGTCTGGCAGGAGGCACTGAAGCTATTGAATTATCAAAATAAGTGGTGATATGATACTGTAATAAATCCCATAAATCCTCAACAATGATTTCAGGAGCGCCTGCATTAATGTTCTCAAACAATCTCTGGTTTATTCTTACAATATCAGAAAGCTTATGAGTTAAGTCATCCTCTGATCTTTCCCCTGTCTCTAAAGTAATTGAAGGTCTCATGGTGACCGGAGGTATTCCTAGATTTGTCAGTATCATCCATTCAGGTCTAGAGAATTCAGGATTCATTCCAAATAATTTCAAATCTTCATTGGAAATCTTTTCAAATCTTGCTCTTATCTCAATTGGTGAAAGTCTTCTGTCATTCTCAAGAAAAGAAGATGGTTTCTCCTTTTTTACGCTGTACTGCTTAGCCTGGCAATGCGGGCATTTCTTTGCATTCTTAAGGAAAGTTAACAGTTCTTTTTTTGTTCTTTTCTTATCCTTGATTTTATCTTCTGTAATTAATATCCTATTACAATCTCTGCAGAAGCTTCTCAAAACTGAAAGGATGACATCAACATATTTTATATGAACGATCGGTCTTGCAAGCTCCATATGGCCAAAATAACCGGGGCAATCCCTTAATTTCTTGCCGTCGGTGGGGCAGACAAGGCCAGGATCAATTACTCCCATCCTTACATCCATTAATCCGCCATCAACAGGATATCCCTCTTTATCATAAAGCTCGGGCGTGACTACCTTGCACACCGCCATCTTCTTTATCATCTCAGGGGATAACACCCCGAATGATATCCCTCCTACTTTTTTATATACGTAATCCATTTTCAATATTTAGATTTTAACTCCAGTTTAGGATATATTCCAATTGCTTTTAATTCATCAAGCAATAATTTGAAAGCATAGCTCATTTCAATGTTATTCACCTCAACATTGTCCCCGTAAAGAGGGCATGTATACTTGTTCCTCCTTATGTCATGAATTGCAACCAACCCGGATTTCTCTGAAATTGGCAGTATTACTTTGTCAGAATCAAATCTTTCTTTCAGCAGCAATGATGCACCATGAGCTACAAAACAATCCTTCTCCATCTCTCCTAATCTTAATCCTCCACCTTTTCCTCTTCCCTCTACAGGCTGCCTTGTCAACAGCTGGATTCTTCCATAAGCCCTTGCATGCAGTTTATTTGCAACCATGTGCTCCAATTTGAGATAATACATGTTTCCGATGAAGATTCTTACTTCATATTTCTCGCCTGTGATTCCATTGTACATCATCTCAGTTCCATTATCCCTGAACCCAAAGCTTGCAAGTTCTTCCCTTAACTTTGATTCAGGATAAACATCAAATGTTGTTGAATCTATAGGAGTGCCTTTTAATGAACCAACTTTTCCTGCTAACATCTCAAGCAGGTGGGAAATTGTCATCCTTGATGGAATACCGTGAGGCGAGAATATTATATCCGGCGTGATTCCGGAAGCGGTAAATGGCATATCCTGATGAGGAACAATCATTCCGATTACTCCCTTCTGTCCATGCCTTGAAGCAAACTTATCCCCTATCTCCGCAATCCTGTTCTCCCTGATCTTAACCTGAATTATCTTATTGCCGTCCTCATTTTCAGTTATCATTGTAGTGTCAACGATGCCTGCCTCGCCGTATTTTATTGTAGTTGAATTCTCCCTTCTTGTTGATGCAGCAACAGAAAACTCCTCCAATTCACCCAAGAACCTTGGAGGTGAAGTCTTGCCGACGATAACGTCCTCCTGATCTACTTTTGCTCCTGTATAGACAATCCCATCATCCTCTAAGAATTTATAATCTTTTTCCGATTTGTAACCCTTGACTTCCTTGTCAGGTATTCCTATTTCATCAATCAAACCTCCAGAGTATCTCATTTCCTCAGCAACATAAGGCCTGAAGAAGGTTGATCTTGCAAATCCCCTCTGGATTGACCCCTTATTGACAACGATTGCATCCTCCATGTTATATCCCCTGTAAGACATGATTGCAATGATTATATTTTGGCCGGAAGGATGCTTGTCATACCCAACAACATCATGCATGAATGACTTAACAAGAGGCCTTTGAGGATAATGCAATATGGAAACATCAGTGTCCATTCTTACATGAAAGTTTGATGCATACAATCCCAAGGATTGCTTCTGAATTTTATTCCCTCTTATCAGCCTTGAAGATGAACCAAAATTAGAGTAAGGAATTAAAGATGAAAGCAAACCAAGTATGACAATTGGTGAAATCTCAAGATGAGTATGTTCTTTAGTAAGGTCATTTTCATACAAGGCTATGAACGTATCTTCTTCTTCAGCAGCATCTAAGTATTCCAAGATGCCATCCTTGATCAAAGAGCTCCATGTAATCTCATTATTGATTAATTTATCAACATGCTCTTTTGTCAACATGGGCTTGCCGTCTTCAACTCTAATCAATAATCTCATTGACCTTCCTTTTGTGCTGTTCAGATAAATTTCATTGAATGATTCATCATAACTGACACTTAAGTTGAAGGGTATTTTTGAGGATCTTCTTTTATCCTTTACATCTTTGATGAAATCCTCTGCCTTATCCACGCTGCCGATAAATTTTTCATTCAAATAAACATCAACCATTTTTCAATCCACTACCTTCAAGCTGTTTTCTTATTTTATCCTCAGGCATTTCCTCGCTGGAAATCCTGTTTAACATAGCTAAATTTTTTCTAAGTCCTATTGGAGTCCCTTCTGGAGTCTCTATGGGACATAATCTTCCGAAATGAGTGGGATGCAATGCCCTTGCCTCAAAATTTTCCTGCGCTGAACTCAACAAAGATACCACCCTCTGCAAATGAGATAAAGTAGAAAGGTAATTTGTCCTGTCTATGTTTTGGGAAACTCCTTTCCTTCCGCCTATCCATGCACCAGTTGCCATTGCGCTCTTTATTCTTGAAGTCAATAGCTGATCCCTGATTATTATTTTTATGGATTGGAACTTGCCTCTTTTAACCAGCCTCTGGAAATTATACAGCATGTCCTGGATTAATGATGAAACATTCACTCTGAATAAATCTTCAAGAAGATCTCCGGACAACTTCAGCCTCTTGTTCATGTAATGGTCCTTGTCCTCTTTCTTCAGGTCCTCCTTTGCAATCATAAGGAATTTCTTAACATATTTGCAGAGGTTATATGCCTTGGTGATTCTTGCCTCTTTTGTAGAACCAACATGGGGCAGAACATACTTGTCAAACATGTCCAGGATTCTTTTCTTCCTGTCTTCCTGCTGTGACATACCTATTTTTTTTGCAAGGAATTCAATGGCATCATCCTGTGTCTTTAATTCAACGGTTTCATAAAGATTAATGAATATATCATCATATTCTCTCTCTTCTGAAATTGCCTTGGCAATGTCTTCATCTTTTATCAGTCCCAAAGATTTTATCATTGCAATTATTGGCACCCTGTTAAACCTTGTAACAGTAAGATAAATGGTTCCTGTTCTCATCTGCTCTACCAAGTGAGGAATTCTGTACGAGCCTTTCTCGGAATAAACTCTTCCAACAAAAGCGCTTGGTCCAACCTTATGCTTCTCAACAAAGAATTTATTTGAAACCAGATCCTCAACAATGATTAAAACTCTTTCATTTCCATTCAATATGAAATATCCTCCAGTATCATTTGGATCTTCATAATGCTCCATTAATTTATCATTAGACAAGCCATAAAGGTTGCAGTATTTTGATTTCACCATTACAGGAACTTTTCCTATCAATGCCTTGAATGATTCCCTTTCAACGCCGTCTATGATTGCACTTACATTCAGGTAAATTGGAGCAGAATATGTCAGTTTTCTTAATCTTGCTTCGGTTGGATAAATCTTTCTCTTTGACCCGTCAGATTCTGTTATCTGCGGCTTTTCAACTTCAATCTTCCCTAATTTTATCTTGAATTCCTTAACTTCAGAAGGAATTATTGTAGGAAGAACTTCCAAGGTGTCATCTATAATTTTCTGAATTCCCTTCTCCATGAAATTATTAAATGAATTTATGTTTGATTCAACAAAGGAATGCTTTTCAAAATAATTTTTTATTAAATCTTTGTATCTGTACATTATATAACCACCCTGTAAAAAGAAGATTTTCCTGTAGTGGGAGAATTTCTTATTATCTCAATCATATCACCCCTCTCAGGATTCATGTCAACAATGGCAGGATCATCTGATCTTATTCTTGGCAATTGTTTTTTGGATACATTGTATTTTTTTAGAATTTTTTCAGCCTCTTCATCATTAAGCTTTTTATGTTGCGGAATCAATATATGTTGTACCATTTTTTTTATCTTTTTGGGCCCGGAGGGATTTGAACCCCCGACCACCTGCTGACCTTCAGCTTTGTTAAAAGGCAGATGCTCTACCAGACTGAGCTACGAGCCCTTATAGAGCAAGCTAGATGATGTAGTGATGCAATAGTGATGAGTTTGGAATTGAAATTCATTTTGGACTTATTTAACCCTGAAAGCTTTATTTTATTAAAATTACAAAAAGAAAGGTATTTAAGCCTTTCGTTTCAAAAATTTTATTTACCAAAAACGAGATTCTAAAAGTTTATATTTTATTTCTGTCGGGCTAATCCCTTCAGTACATAAAAATTCTCTTCTAAACTCCTCTAAGAACACCTTCTCAAGTTCTGGATACATTGTATTGCATTTAACATTAAGTGCTTTTAAGGTAGTATCCAATAAAAAATTACAATTAAGATTTTTCCACATATCAAAAGTATCATCTGAAGCCAAAATCCCTGCATAAAAAGCCATTCCCCAGTCAATTATCACGGGAGAATTATTCTCTATAACCACATTATCAACATGAAGATGCCCATGCTCTATACAATACCTGGAGATATGACCTATACTAAATCCTAATGAATGATAAATAGACTCCAGGGTAGATAAAGGTTGATCCATTTTTAAGAACTCTCCTAATCTAGGACCTTCAGATTTTTTTAAAGTTATAATTTCCTCTCCCAAAACATCAATAACCTTTGGAGAAATGCCCTTTTCTCCGAAATAAATTAAATAAGGGGCAACCATCTCACTCACAAAGTCCATAATTTCTTCCGTCATAAAAGAATTATATAAAAGATAAGAATTATAAAATTAACTGACAACCAAGGAACTATTGCTTCTAATGATGACTGATCTATTCCCTATCTTATACCTGACCATTGCACCTGGTAATCTGATGCTTGCCTTAACTTCAACATCAACTCTGTAGCTTATTATTCTTTCTTCCTTGCCTACCAGACTGATACCATCCCATACAAGAATCACGTCATCGCCTTTTCTGTTTACCTTGGAAGGCCTTAATGTTCCATAATCGCTTGGGGTTTTCTTGACATTAAACAACTGATCAACTATTCTTACATTTTTTATTTCTCTCCTTCCTTTGTTTTTAAGAGCTAAAAGAATTTTCATC
>Ga0209542_10008120_pt1 | contig 19707 bp, 23 predicted proteins | sample RifCSPhighO2_01_FD_184028 | JGI IMG/M metagenome (GOLD analysis project Ga0209542, IMG submission 184028) | Soil microbial communities from Rifle, Colorado - Rifle CSP2_plank highO2_0.1 (SPAdes) (version 2) | ecosystem: Environmental > Terrestrial > Deep subsurface > Rock core/Sediment ...
TTCTGTATGAGTTTTTGATGCATAACTTCCAAATAAGACTAAAGAGCCTGTTAAATCTAAATTGATGAACTCATCATATATCTTTTTTATAAGCATTTCTTTATTGAGAATGTCTAAAGATTTCTTTTTCTCAGCAGATGATAAAAGCTCTCTTCCTTGATTATTATTTAGATTAAGAGAATAAACTTTACTCTTTCCTATTTCCTTAGAGATAAGTATCTTATTCTTCTCAAGTTCTTTTAAATGAGGTATTAGAGCAACATGGCTTTTTCCAATCAGCTTAGCCATTTGCCTTACATAGAATTGGCTAAGATAATTGGTTCGATACAATCCCATTATTTCTAAGTTAATGTTGTTAATATTAATTACCATATGGTAACTTTAGATACCATAGCTTATAAATCTTACCATTAAACTTTACTATTCCTAAGGTCTAGCTTCAGTCTAGCTTTAATCCATTTTCTCAAGAAAACGGACAGGGTCAAAAAGAAAGGCAAAGAAGAAGGGGAAACGTTAGGCTTTTTGGGATTTGTAATACTTTTTAAATAAGTCTTAATTTGAAACTTGATGGGAAAGAAAGAGATTGAATATGAAAGGGACTTTAGAAAATCAAAAAATAAGAAAATTAAAGTTTCTGTTATAATTGTTGCTTATAATACTGGTAAAGAGATTATTGACTGTTTAGACTCATTAAAAAAACAAACTAACAAAGAATTTGATATAATAGTAGTAGATAATGGGAATGAAAACTTAGATGTTTTAAAAAATTACGACCTTTTCTATATAAAACTCAATAAAAATTATGGCCCTTCCTTAGCCAGGAATATTGGAGTTAGCTTTTCAAAGTCAGAAATAGTTGCTTTTTTAGATGATGATGCTATTACAGATAAGAATTGGGTAGATGGAATTATTTCTGCATTTAAAGATGTAAAAATACAAGCTCTTAGAGGAAAAATACTACCAAAGAGCAAAGGCAAAATGTTCAATTATCTTGCAAGTCATTATGATTTAGGAGATAAGATAATTCCAAACTATTTTGGGATAGAGGGAAATTGTGCTTTTAGAAGAAACAAATATGTTAAGTTGGGAGGGTTTAATCCAAAACTATTTGGGGCAGAAGGCCTGGATATAAGCTATCGTGCTTTCAAAAAAGGCTATAATACAATATATCATCCGAAAGTTATTATCTACCATGATTATGCCGATTCATGGAAGCATTTTATAGAGAAAAACTTTAGACACGGTAAAAAGAATAGAGATCTTAAAAGTCAAGACGATGAAATCCATAGGTTTGAAAGACAATATATTAGAGGAATACCCACAAAACAGAAAGGTATTTTTTTAAAAACTAGGGGATTTTTGACCAAGGTTTTGGGGTTTGGTTTTTTTAAGTTGGGGTATTATTTTGGGAAATAAATATTCTTACTTAAATATCTCGCTTCCACCATTTGCATAAACTTTGTTTTTGTTTTCGTTTAGGAAATCAGATGGGAAATTGAATAATAAAGAATTCCCCGTAAATACCTTAAAGGCAATTTGGTTTTTTGAGTTTGCATAGGTAGAATACACGTAATTATCATTTGTTATCGTGGGTGGTAAAATATCTCTCTTTAATTTTTGATTAATAGCTGATAAATAAACTTTTGACTCCGCTTTATCATCTAAATTAACTGTGTTATGATAATTATTGTTAGTTTCTAACCATTTCCCGGAGTAAATTTCTCCAGCATGGGAGAAGTAAGCGTCATATTCTCTTCCAAAATTATTTATTCTCATAGTGGATTCAACTCCCCCAGTAGCTTGATTAATAAATCCGCACAAAAATAAGAAGTACAATAAAAATAATAAGGTAATAACTAAAATTCTATACTTATATTTAAAAAACTTAAATATTAGCAAACTACCAAAAATGGCAGGAACTGCTAAGATAACTAAAACTTGTTGATACATTCTTAACACATCATAACTTATCGATATAAATGGTAGAAATAGTAAAAAAACAAAAAACAAAAAACAACCAATAGTTATGAACATACTTTCTATCTTATCTTTTTTGTTTTTAAATTTATATAAAGTTAATGCAAATACTCCAATTATTATAAATAATTTCATAAGTTTTTTTAACAAATCTCCAATAAAATTAATTGCTCTTATAGAATTATAATCTATTTTTGAATTTGGGATTTTTGATGAGATAACCCTAGGATGATAACTAGAATAGGTTTCTTTAGAGTAATCTCCATAGCTAGAAGTATTCTCTATTTCTTTAGTATATTTATCTAGTTGTAAATTTTGGTCTATTGGTTTAGAGAACAAGTTAAACTGATCAAGAATAGTATTGCCGTTAGACTGCACATCCTTACTAAAGAGATTATCCATATTGTTAAAACTATTCTTAGTAAAATTAATCAATCCACTTCCAGTATCCGTTACCTGCATGTACCATAAAAAACTAAATATTAGAAGTAATAAAACAAGTATTAACGTTAATTCAAACTTAGCTTTATCCTTTGCACTTATTTTCCCTTTTTTTATTTTTCTTTTCTCAAACGCTTTATAAAAAAATACTAAAATATAGGTCAAAAGAAATATGGCCAAAGCAATATAGCTTGTGGAGTAATGAGAAACAATCATTGACAAACCAAAAATAATAAACAAAGTCTTTTTCATGGTTGAAGGAATAGATTTACTGAACAAGACTAACAACATTAATCCAAAAAATAGGAAAGCTATTTCTTGCCTGATTGGAATTGCAGTCCAAGTAAAGAATGTTTGTTGTGACATGAAAAAGAAACTAGCTAAAAAACCGATTACTACCTTAAAATATTTTCTTGCTATTAAATACACTATCAATGGAACAAAAGAGAAAGTTAAAGGGAAAAATATTTTTATTGCATAACTTCCATTAACTTTTGTGAATAATGAAAGAATTGTGGGCAGAATGTTAACACTTAACATGGCATTATAAGCATTATGAAAATTAGACAAACTCCAAATTGATTTTTCTTTAGTTAGTTGAAAAATCCCATATTCAAGATTAATATCTACTCCTGAAACAAGCCAACTTCTTAGCCAACCAGAAAGCAACAAAGATATAGAAATCAGCAAAATAGCCCACGGAAACACATTCTCATTCAGTTTATCTCTATGGAGGACAAGAAAAAGAACATACAATGCAATTCCCCCAAGCATTATCATTGTTAATATGTTGGGGCCGTGGTTGTTAAGCAGGAAAGCCCCAAGAATGCTTAACACTGGAAAAAGCATAGGAATAATGAAGAATATCTTGTTTCTTGTGTCTAGTTTTATGGGTTTTATTTCTAAAGGTTTAATGTCTGCATTTCTTAATATGGCATAAACCCACATAATTAAGAGCAATATGTCGAAACTTATTAGAATCGGGGCAAGTGCAAGGGGTTTGTCTGTTATTCCTAAAAATGGCAAGTCCCAGTTAACTAACAAACCAGCAAACATAATGAAAGCAACACTTAATCCTATTGTGTAAACAAGATACTCCCAAAATCCAACCGACCTTATCCTGAATATTAACATTAACAACAGGCCAGGAACTGTTATAAGAAAAATAAACCCAAGAATTGGTCTTATATACAAGAAATTTATATCAAATATAAGCAATATATTTACCAATACGATAAATGCCAGTATGCTGTAAAATATCTTAGGATGTGTTAGGATCATGGTGCTCTTTTTTGAATATTAAATTTATTAATCCGGCAATTATTCCAAGCCCCCAAAACCAATCAAATACCATTTTCTTGAAGGGATTTATCTTTATATTTTTAATTAAAGGAATCAGTAATAATAATGGATAATAAGGCCATATAAAAGTCATAACTGGTATTAACAAAACATAAAAAAAGAATCCTAGAGAGTAGAGTGTATAAAGATCTGAATTAAACTTCAACACATTACTAAGTCTATTTGGATGTTTTCTATAGAGATTTGGTCTAGCCTTCCCCCACCTTAGTGCCCTTTTTATGTCTGTTTTGAATCCACCCCAATTATCATGCATAATTGCCTTAGGATTATATCTTATTTTATAACCTGCATCAACAACTCTCCAACTAAATTCAACATCAGAACCATAATCAAAGTTTTCGTCATAGTAGCCAACTTTTTCTATAATCTTTTTATTAAAGAGAGTATTAGCGGAACCTGCATCTTGTCTGTATTTCATTTTTTCAAATTTTTCCCAATTTGAATCATAAAACTGAGATATTCCTACAGATAAAACTTTTCCCGTAACATACTCTTCACCTTCTTCAATGCAAGAGTATAGTTCTACCAACCAGTTTTTATCAGGAATACAATCTGCATCAATAAATGCGATCAAATCTCCTTTACATTTTTTTATTCCTAAATTTCTTTGTTCAGGAATTGTAATTTTCTTTCCTGTTTTGTTGTCATAATAAATCCATCTAACTTTTGGAAATTTCTGTCTTATATCCAAAAGCGTCTCTTTTTTAGAAGCGTCTACTACAATTATTTCTGTTTTTTGAGGTTTCTTTATTTTTTCAATTGACTTTAGAGTGCCTTCTATCTTTCTATCGTTCTTTACTGGAATTATTATTGAAATCATTGCTTCAAAACACTTTTATATATTTTAATTAAATCATCCACATTCTTTTTCCAGCTAAATCTTTTTTCAACCGCACTCCTTGAATAGAAACTCATTTTTCTCATTGTTTCTTTATTCTTTAAAAGATCATAGATAACTTTCTTTATATTATTTATAGTGGGATTAATTAATTTAACAAATCTTCTGTCCAAATAATCAGTATATCCTGGGTGGTCAGTAGTAATTATGGGCAATCCACATGCCATTGCTTCTAAGATTGTTAGTGGAAAGCCTTCATTTTCAGAAGGCAGGCAGAATATGTCAGAGGTTCCATAAAGCTCAGCCAACTCTTTCTGTGTCTTGAATCCAACAAACCTTACGTTTTTATCCTCTTTCATATGTTCAGGAACCACACCATCACCAACAAACACTATAAAGTAATCTTTATCTCTAGCTTCATACAATTTTTTGAAACCTTTTTTCTCAACAAGCCTGCCTGCAAATATTATTATTGGCTTGTTCAATGGAAGATCATATTTTTTTCTTACCTCTATTTTCTCTTTTTTTGACAATGGCTTAAAAAGTTCTATGTCTGCGCAATTCTCTAAAAATTCAGTCTTTTTTGTATCTTTCAACCAACCCATAACATCTTTATTACATGTTATTATCCTCTTTGAGTTGTTTAATATTGATTTGCTATAAGTTCCAAAGACAATATCCTGAATAATGCTTACAATTTTTCTTTTATCATTAACTTTCTTAATGTGTTGCATTAAAACCAAATCTTTCTTATTGTTTTTAGATAATAAATTACCTATATAAGAAGGAAGATAGCCTATATCGTGGACATGGACAATGTCTGCACCTTTAATTTCTTTATTGGCTATTGAAAAAAATTTTATGGAAGGAACAGGATAAGGAATTCCCCAGTTCCTCTCAAAAATATTCCAAGCATTAATCCTCTTCACTTTAAACCCATCCATAGTCTCTTCTTTTGGCTCATTTCCTACTCTGGTTGAAATAACTACAACTTCATGTCCCCTCTTTACCAACTCTTTAGCTTGATTATAAACAACCATTTCAATTCCTCCAATATGGGGCAAGAAATAATGTGAGATAATCACAATCTTCACCTTAAAAACCTCCTGCGGGTTTTTGATCCAGCATCCAACTGCATCTTCTCTTTGCCTCCGAATGATGCAGATAAAAAACTACAATTTTTGATCACTAAGCGATTTTCTTTAATTGCCTCTGATGAAAATCTTAACCCCATTTTCACTTCCCTGGTGCCCACCCAATGTTTCTTAATAACATCCATGTGATTTTTGTTATCATATTATCCTTTATCCTATTGCTAAACTTTCCCATTACTCCACTGTTCCATTATCATATTATCCTATTATCAACGTGTTGGTTTTAATGTACTCGTTTAATCTGTTGGTTTTAATGTGTTCATTTAATTTACTCACTTAATGGGGGTTTTAATGTGTTGGTTTGTGTATATTGGCTATGGAATCAAGCCGAATCATATTAAAATACTGGCGAGAAAATGTTTATAAATGTTATCTCATATTTACATTGTTAACTTAAGTAGTATCTATCTCTAGGGCACCAAATAACTTAAATATTTAGAAATGCTACTTTTTGCTGTGCAAAAAGTGTTGTGCGCTAACTTTGGTTTTAGGGCCGAAATGTTTAAAAACCCATTACTCTATTATTCTATATAGCTAAATTTTAGCTAACACTAAAATTACAGATTATTAAACTTTAGAATATGTTACCCAGAAAAATCTACAAAAAACTGAAAGAACATGCAAGAAGCCGAAAGATAGTTTTGCTAATTGGGGCGAGGCAGGTGGGAAAAACAACTTTGCTTAGGGGACTGTTTGGCGAGCTTTCAAAAACAAATAAGTGTCTTTTTCTTGATTTAGATATTCTTTCAAATTATGAAAAAATAAGCAGTTTTGAGAGCCTTGTTAACACTTTAAAAATTAATGGATATGATGAAAAACAGAAAGAGTTTTTCTACTTGTTCCTGGATGAGTTCCAAAAATACCCCCTTTTCCCAAAAATAATGAAAAACGTTTATGACAGCCTGGAAAATGTCAAGATATATGCTTCGGGCTCTTCTTCCATTGAAATTAAAGATAAATCCCAAGAATCTTTAGCGGGCAGGAAACAGATAATTGAAATATTCCCGCTTGATTTTGAGGAGTTTCTATGGTTTAAGCAAAATGAAAAGTTGTCCGGGAATTTCAAAAATCTTGAAAAATTAAAGGGGGATGATCTTGGCAATTCAGTAGATGATTTTAATTCCCTTCTAAAAGAGTTCCTTATCTTTGGAGGGTATCCTGAAGCAGCCTTAAAAAACTCAAAAGAAGAAAAAGCAGAAGTTTTGTCAAGCATATTTGACCTTTATATCAAAAAGGACCTAGTAGAATATCTCAGAATAGAAAAAATCCTCGAAGTTAAAAGGCTAATAGAATTTTTGGCAGTAAATAACGGGCAAAAAACAAAGTATGAAGAAATTACAAAATTAACCTCCCTTGGCTTTAATGAAATAAAAAGGTATCTTGAAATTTTGGAGGAAACTTATTTAATAAAGATCCTAAAGCCGTATTATACAAACAAAAATAAAGAGATTGTTAAGATTCCAAAGGTTTATTTTATTGATAATGGAGTAAGAAACTTTTTTATAAATAACTTTAATGGCCTGAACTTAAGAGACGATGGAGGATTTTTATTTGAAGGATTTATTATATCGGAATTGCTAAAAAATGGCGAGAAAAACCTAAAATTCTGGCAGGATAAAAACAATAACGAAGTGGATATAATCATGGAAAAGGAAAAGATAATCCCCATAGAGGTAAAATTTAAGCAAAAATTGAAATCAGAAGATTTTAGGGGTTTGAATATCTTTTTAAAAGAATACCCAAAAATAAAAAAGAGCTACTTGATAAATCTTGGAATCCAAAAAGATTCTAAAAAAACATCTCTTTTATTGCCCTATTCTTTAAGTAAAATAGTTTAAAGTTTATACTTGTTTTTCATAAATGTTACTATTGTTTTGAAAAGTGTCATTTATTAGCACTTTTTGAAATTGCCCATTTTATTATTTCACTTCCCAGGTTTCCACCAAATATTTCTTATTAACATCCATGTGATTTTTGTTATCATATTATCCTTTACTCGATTACCGCACTAATTTATTACCTTATTACTCCACTGTTCCATTATCATATTATCCTATTATCAACGTGTTGGTTTTAATGTGTTGGTTTTGGTGTGTTAGCTTTAATGTGATCATTTATGTGCTGGCTTGACTATGCTGGCTACGGAATCAAGCCGAATCATATTAAAATACTGGCTGGAAAATGTTTATAAATATTATTGTGTCTTGGAGTATTGCGTTGTGGTTGCTTGACCTGAAAAGAGATAATAGTGATCTTGTTAACCATTAACAAAAAGATAACATTTAAATACTTAATGTTAATCAATAACATATGGTTGATTTAATGCAAAAAGCAAAAGATTATTTTATAGTGGCAGTTATCTCTGAGAGAATTGGAAAATTTGATGTTGCCTGCTCAAATTATTTTAAGTCACTTGCTGCGATAAATGATTTTGTGCTTTCAAAAAAAAGTCTTGCTGCCAAAGACCATAATGAAAGATTCAGCATGCTTAAGGAAAATGAGCCCTTTCTTTATAAAATTACTTCTTCATTATTTCTCACCTATAGAAGAGCTTATACAAAAGAGATTGACAAAGGGGAAACATTAATGCTTAAAGAAAAAGTAAAGGAGGCTTTTGAATATGCAAAAATCACAATCCCCCCTAATTCAGAGATTGAGAAGCATTTTAAAAAATAAAATAAAAGGAGATATCGCGGACATTTTTATTATCGGCTCTGCACTAAAAAATAAGCTGTCTCCTAGAGATGTAGACATTATTGTTTTGTTTAAGGATAAAAATTTGAAAGAGGTTGAAGAAAAATTGTATAACATAAAAGAAAGCTTAGATTTTATTAGGGAAGCCCATATAGAGCCTATATTTTCTGAATCAATGTTCACAGAGAAGATTTTTATTTCAATAATGCATGAAGGATTTAGTATAAAAGAAAATGAGTTTGTTTCAAAGATAATTGGGCTTGAATCTTTAAGCATATTCACCTATAGGCTTGAAAACCTCTCTAAATTAGATAAAATAAGGTTTGCGCAAACTATTTATGGAAGAAAAAAAGATGGATTGTTATATCAGGAAAATGGCATATCTCTTGGACAGGGAAGCTTTATGGTTTCTATTGAAAAAGAGGAGATATTCAAGGAACTAATGAAAAAATGGAAAATTAGATATAAAAGTAAAAGAGCTTTTGTTAATTTCTAACCAAATGTTAAATAAACATACATCTTAGTTAATTGTTAATATGATAGGCAAAAAAAGTGTTAAAGAAAAGTTTAAGAAAACAGGAATAAAGATAGGCAAAAAAGCTATTGAGAAATTCATTAAGATTGAAGAAGAAAAAATAGACAAAGATGTAGAAAAAATAGTAAGAAATGCAAGAATTTCTGGAAGAAAAATTGTTGGGGAAGAAGATCTGTTTTTGTAATTCTCCTTATAGTTTTTTGGGGATCAGCGAGATATAATGAGATAGTAAAAAAGAGATTAAGGGAGATGCTATAATGGGAATAGGCAATAATAAACTTAAGAACTTCTTTATATCAATAAAAACAGGTGAATAATCTGAGAACCATTAGGCATTACGATTATTTTAATATTCATAAATTCCTCAAATTTATACAGGTAGACAAAGGTACATCTTGTTTTGAAAAGTGTCATTTATTAGCACTTTTTGAAATTGCCAATTTTATTATTTCACTTCCCTGGTTTCCACCCAATGTTTCTTAATAACATCCATGTGATTTTTATTCCGTCCATTAAGGGGCTGAGGTTTGATGATGTTTGTGCGTGTCTGGGATCAAATGTTATAGGAACTGAGTAAATTTTTAATCCAAGTTTTGCCATTTTGGTTATCATTTCTGCTTCTAATGCAAAACCATCTGAAACTAGGTGGCCGTTGAGTTTGTTTATTGCTTCTTTTTTCCATGCAAAATATCCGGTACAAGTATCTGTAACGTTTGCTTGGTAGAAAAATCTTACAATGAAAGTGAAAAACCAGTTAGCTAATCTATGGGAGAAAGACATTGCATGACCTCTCATTCTTCCTTCTAACCTTGAGCCTACAATAACATCACAGAAATTGTTTTCTAGAGGCTCTATCATTCTAGGGATTTCTTCGGGTTTGTATGTATTATCCCCATCTAACATAATAATATAATCTGTATCTTTTGATATTTTTGAAAAACCTGTTCTCATTGCATTGCCTTTTCCTTTCTTAGGTTCATGAATTACCTTTGCCCCCAGGCTTTTGGCTATCTTGGGGGTGTTGTCGCCAGAATTGTTGTCTATTACTAGAACTTCGTAACTATACCCGAGCTTCTTTAGTCTATCTTTTGGAATACTTCTTATTACTTCTCCTATGCCCCTCTCTTCATTATAGCACGGAATAACAACAGTTATTTTTTTCATTATAATCTTTCCATCCTATCTTATTCACCATCCCAGAATTAACGCATCCAGACACGAACACCTCGAAAATACATAATTATAGGACTTATAAATCTTGTTTATGGCGACTATTAAGACACCTAGCCACTAACTTAATAATAAGACTAAGAAACCCTAAAACCCCTATCTCAAACTTAAAAACCCAAATACCAATCTCTACCAATAGTATGATCAACTAGACTTTTATATTAACTATTATACAGTTTTCATGAAACGAAAGGTTTATATATCGTATTACATTTCACCTATAAAGGTGAAATGAGTTATGAATAAAATAGACACTATCTTAAGAGAAGCTAAAGGTAAAATCATTACAAGAAAAGATTTTGATAGCTTGGCCGATAAGTATGGCTTTGAAAAGGATACTTTGAGGAGAGTTATGCTGAACAAAGGCTATCTTATAACAATCTTTAGGGGAGTTTATTATTTAAAAAACCATGAAGAAAAAAAGTTCAATATACTAAAATATTCTCCGTATGAATTACTATCTCTGGGTTTAGAGAAGAAAGGAATTAAATGGTACTTTGGTCTCAACACAGCCTTAAAGTTCTTGGGCTTAACTCACGAAGTCTTTCCTGTTAATATTGTTATCAATGATAAATTTAATAGAACAAAATCCGTAAAAATAGCCGGCTCAAGTTTTCTTTTTATTAAATTAAAGCCTTCTTTATTTTTTGAAATTAAGAATGATAAAACTGAAAAAGGGATTTTCCTTCATTATAGTGGCCTAGAAAAAACGCTTCTTGACTTAATTTACTTAAAGAAAACCATGGACCTTGATGAGTATGAGTATGATAAGGCGCTTTTTCTTAGAGAGTCAGTAAAATACAGCAGAATAGTAAAAAGAAGAATAGCGGGGATGTTGTGATGGAAATAGACAAAGAAAAACTTAAGAGTTTTTTAACCTCAATAGAAACTAAGACGAACATAATTGCCTTAGAGCTAATTGAAAAAGATTTTTACCTCAATGTCTTATTATCAAAACTAAACTTTGAGGGTTATGTATTTAAAGGAGGAACTTGCTTAGCAAAAGCATATCTTGATTATTTTCGGTTCTCAGAAGACCTTGATTTTACTTTTGCTGATCAGAACTTATGGAAAGGAAAGTCATCAAAAAAAGTAAAAGAAATCTGCAAAGAGAAAATAAACACCTTTGGAGAGCAACTTGAAAGAATAGGCCTGGGATTTAAATTTGACAAAAAAGATATAAAATATGTTCAGTTAGGTGGCAATAATAAGCTTGTAACCTTCAAAGTCTATTACATTTCAGTTTTAACCGGGAATCTATCTTTTGTTAAAATTCAAATTAATTTTCTGGAAAGAATTATGTTTCCCCCAAGAACAGTAGAGTTGCTTCCTTTAATCAAACCAAGCCAGTTCTCAAAAGAAGACCAGATTTACTATAAAGAATTTTTTGATTTTTACGGAGAGCTAAAGATCTTGGTTTATGATCTTAGAGAGATTGTAACTGAGAAAGTTCGCTCTTTGCTTACAAGAAAGGCAATAAAATCAAGGGATGCTATTGACTTGCTCTTTATCTATCAAAAGTTTAAGATAAAACCCCAGGACCTTTTGAAAGAAACAAAAGAAAAGCTCTTATTTTCAATAAATATGTATGAAAAATACAAAGATAACTTTCTTTTGACAAGGGACAAACTCCAGACTCTAGATTTCCAGTATAGCGAAGTTAGCCCTCTTGTAATAAAGCCACTAAATAAAAATAGTTTTGACAAATATGTAGCCGAGCTTAAGCCCTTGCTATTAAATTTAGTTGATGAAGTTGACTAACACTCAGTTGCCTAGCCAATTCTTAGGCCCCTTCAATTTTGTCCTCTAATGCCCCTATGAGGCTTTTTTCTATTTCCTTAATGTGATACTTGGCAACTATTTCATTATTTTCATACATATCTCCGTCCAGCTTTTCAAAGTGCTTCTCTATTTCCTCTTTCAAGCTTTCTATTCCTTTCTCTACCCTTTTAGCTCTTTTTGCCATTTTTCTATGCTTACAACTCTCTTTTTTGTCTCTTCTATCAATGCCATAGCGTCATTGCAAGATATAACTTTCTTAGTCTTTCTGTCGTTTTTAACTCTGACATAAGCATTGTAAGACTCTTCGTTTGCAACCTTCCTTACTAAGCTTATGAATTCCTTAGAAGAGTAGTTTTTCTTATTTCTCAGACACTCGATAATGTACAATTCTCTCAGCCTTAAAATCACAGAATATAACGTCTCATCCGAAACATTTCCCTTCATTTCTTCATATGAATTTATGGCTATCTCGTTTATCTTGACTATTGACTTTATTTCTGCAATGTGCTTCTTTACCCAACTCAACTTGATTTTGCCTTTATATGATTGCAATAGCTCATTGTTCATAATTGCCTTTGCTTCGTTTATGCTAGAAACCATGTAAAGGCCACTAATAATTGACTTATCAAGACTTTCCTTTGAAATAAGGACAATCTCATACTTATCTATTTTTATTTGCTTATTTATATTATCAGTAACAATCAAGAGATCTATGTCGCTCTCTCCTGTTTCCTCTCCTCTTGCGTAGCTTCCAGTCAAAAAAATTCCTAGAGTATTTTTTAACAATCCTCTTTCTTCTAATATTTCAATTATATCTTGCGAAATTGATCTTTCTATAAGTTTCACCGAGACTCTTCTCCCTTTCCACTCAATAGGAAGGAGGACTCCCGCCGAATTGCCCAATTTGAAAGCTTGCTTCACTATTCCAGATTCCATGTTTATACATGTATAAACATATTTATAAATATTCCTATTCCCACTATTCTTGAATTATTCAACCCTAAAATCTATAAATCTCAGTATGTATCCTCACCCATGAAATACATCATAATCTCAGGGATTGTTATCCTGGCCGTTTTCCTTGTAATCCTGGCAATGATACCAAAAGGCATAGAGCCTCTAACAGAAATGTATTTTGAGAATCACACATCCCTCCCAAAATTAGCCTTTCTTGACAGAGAGTATAACTTCTCATTCACAATACGAAACCTTGAATTCACAACCATGGATTACGAATACATTATCCAGGCTTTCAATGAGTCCGGGGATCTTATAGAAGAACTCAATAGAGGCTGGACAACTCTTGCCAATAACGAAAGCACGTCAATAAATGAAACCTTCATATTCGACAAGCCATTTGAAAGAGCCAAGGTCAACGTCCTTCTAAACAAACTGACATCAGGAAACGAAGCCAATGCCAAAAGGCGATTCTGGTGGAAAGATGAAAACTACCCCGACAGCATAAACATACACTTCTGGGTTGAAGAAATAACAGGACCTAAGATAACTTTTAACGTGAGTTGAAAGCTAATTTACTCACTTTAGCTTTAAGTGAACCCTCATACCCACATCTTAACCTAAATTCACATCTATTAACCCTAGTTCATAAATTCATATTAGCTTTATCCCTTAAATAAAGAGAATTCAAAACTAGTATAAACTTTAAAGAGGTAACATTTAAATAGTTAAAATACTCCTCAAGAAAATGAAAAGTAGAAGGGTTTATTCTACACTTATAGCATTATTCTTAGTAGCTTCTATGGGGCTTTTAAGCGCCCAGACTCCGGTTATGGGAAAAATATATACTTCAGACTACAATGCAGTTATTCCTGATGCTTCTATCACAGTCTCGTGCGGATCAAATTCTTTAAGCACGATAAGTCTTAATGACGGAGCGTATGTTGTGCGTTTCGATCCTGAATACTGTGCCTTCCCCGGAAGCGTTAGTGTAGAGGCGTCCAAGGGAAATCTTAAAGGGTCAGACTCTGGAAGCTTAATAGAGTGTGATGGCATAAACTGCACAGGGGATCATTTTTCAATAGTTAATCTAGCATTAAAAATTCCAGGCCAATCTCAATCAATTGCCTCAGGAGGATCAAAGGCTTATTTAGGTCATTATAACTGTGGGAATAATAAGTGCGATTCAGGAGAAAGCATAAAAACTTGCCCTAAAGACTGCATTCCCCCTTCCCAAAACACTGCCAATATTAATCTCGCAATAAACGGACTCCCCAACCAAGATAATAGCGATTCAGGAAACGACAATTCTAATGGTAATGAAAACCCTGAAATAATAACACAGGAAAACACGAGCAAAGGAATCTTTAACGGAATAACCGGGGCGGCAGTAAGCATATCTAAAACAAGAACAGGAATGGCGCTTGGTTTCTTAATAGTCGCAATTGCAATAATTATATTTGTTCTTTTAAAAAAAGAAATTTAATCTTTCATCAATATTAATTTAAATATTGTTAAAGAAATCCCTTCAAAAACTCTTCTCTTTGACCAAGCCTGGGCGAAGGCAGAGTTCCTATTCAAGATTTTTGAGGAACTCTTCTTCAACGAAATGTAATTTTCCCGGGATAATTATGCAGTACGGTTTTTCAACCTCATAATTTTTTAAGTTTCCCAACGTGTTATAAATAACCTTGCTTCTTTCTGTTCCAAGTTTAGATCCTACAATTATTTTATCTAACTTAACATCTTCCGCTTTAGCAGAAGCTTCAAGCTGTTTAAGCGCACTCCACAACTCAAGCCCAATATCAATAAGTATAAGCGAATGAGCTTCTATCTTCATATTATCCTTTACAACTTCCATGAAGCTTGTAGGTTCGAAACTTTTTTTCCAGGCGGGCATTGAGGTTGTTTTTCCAAATTTGTATAATTGTAAACCGGTCTCAGCCACAGCATCTAGAACAGAAGCGTTGTGAATGATCCTGCATTTTACCCTAGATGCCCTGCATTCATGGACAAGAGTTATATGTGTTGTGGCTGTGAGTGGGCTTCCATAAACAAGAAGAACTATCTCTTGTTTCTTTGCCTCATCAACAATCTCAAGGGACTCAACCTTCTCCCTATTGGCGCGAATCACCTTCTTGTCTATAATATCCTCAATCCACCCTAAATTGTAAGGAAAGTCAACGGTATAGTCTTCAAGATAAACCTTTTTTGCCCGTTTTATTATATCTAACGCTAGCTTTGAAATTGCATACGGCTCTAATCCAAGCCCTATTAGGTATAACATGAAAGATAAAGCATTTTCCGAGTTTTAAAGGTTATCTAATTAGTTCATTCTGTGTTGCCCACACACATTAGTTCATTCTTAACTTAATATAGAGTGCTGTTAAAAGCCCAAGAAAAGCTAAAGCTCCCCATCCAAACACTGCCTTGCTGTTTGCAATCATATTCCCTGTAATGTTCACATGAGTTAACAATAAAAAAACCCCAAACCCAATAAGAAATCCTGCAGCAACTCTATGCTCCAAATCTCCAGACTCTTCATATATTGGATTAGGCCTGAAAAATCTCTTTCTCACGGTTTTATCATCTAAAGAAAATACTTCAGTATAATCAAGCTTGTTAAGGTCAACATTAGAGGCGAATTCGTATCCGCGATAGTGGGTGAGTATATCTCTTCTAGCTTTTTGTTTACCAAGACCTCTCTTTAAGAGTTTTACAGCTTTTTCAGGGTCATCTAAGATAACATCTTCTGATTCAGAAAAATCTCCTTTATAATCGCGTAATTCTCTGACCCTCGCCAATGCCGCTTTTTTAGAACCCACTTCTGTTTCAACTCTCGGCTCCCCTTTTGGGAAATAACTTTTGAATTTATCTTTAGTTCCCAAAGAATCATATATCATTCTTCTTCCCAAAAAACCGAAGAATTCATCTGTCAAATGTTCTCTCGGGACACCTTGAGGCTTCGTTTTGGCCCTCACAAAATGGGCGGCCTCTTCAGCAATGTAAGATAGATTTTTTAAGTCGTCTTCAGAAGATAATTCAATTACATTTGTATTCATATAATACCTAGGGTTATTTGCGTCAGGATTTATACTTACTTCTGGATAGTCTTCTCTAGGTATGCCCGATTTTACTCTTTTCTGCAAGAGGTCTATAACAGAATATACTATTCTTTGAGCTGACTCTTTTCCCATTATCTTCTCCTCCCCACTTTATCTAAAATAAACATAACAACAATAAAAAAAACAAGAAAAACTCCCAAACCATATTTCCCTGTTTCCTCACTTACAACATTTCCAGTAATAGAAACTCCAAGTGTTACAGCCACGGCCAGAAATATTGCGGCAAATATTATCGGAGTTACAACTTTTGATTCAAGATTATCTGTATCTTTCTGGGATTGAGGATCATAAAATCTAAGCTCTTCTTTCTGATTTGGGTGAGGTATGTCCAGGTTGTGAGGATTATAGATTATGTAGTCATTACTACCTTTACCCAGAGATATAGCTTTTGCTAGTTTTGTTATTGGTTTTTTGTTTCCGTATTCCATTGCACTTGTCCAAGCAACCCCCATATTAGTTCCCCTTCCGACATCTCTCCAGAAATCATCCTGGACTTCAGACGTTATTCCTAGTTTATCAGCACTTGTTAAGCTCATCACCCCAACCTCGCCATCCAACTGCTTCGCCCTATCAAGAAATTTCCCAGATTTACAAGCGTCAAATATGAGAATTTTTTTTGATTTATTATTTCCAAAATGTGAGTAAAATTCCTCCTCATTAAGATTGCTGTCTTCAAGCAATATTTCTCCTTTCTTATCTGTTATGCCACCATGTCCGGTATAGTAGAATAAGATTGAACCTCTGTTTCCAACATTTTCAGAGACATAGTCAAGAACTCTAGAAACATTTTCCTTTGTCGCGTGAGCAGTTATTCCTAAGCCTGTATTTCTACCTTTAGGTATATTATTAGATAATATCATTATATTTTCGTCAGAATACCCTCTTGACTTTAATGTAGAATATGCTTCGTTGATGGCCTCTACATTGGCGTCATATTTAGACTCAATCATTGCATGCCCTTCGACAATTACTGCATAGTCATGGTCACCATCTTCCTTTTTTTGCACTTTTTCTTCTACTTGGTAAGGTGTTTGCAGGGTTCCTTCCTGGTGAAAATAATTTATCATGGGCCTCACTGCGTTAGAAAAAGCTATTTTCCCAGCAATTGCCATCATGAGAACCCTACCCAAAGCCCCCAAAACTCTTCTCCCATCCTTCCCCATTATATTAAAGAGAGAACTTACCTTTTTAATAATTACTATATAAATATTACACAATTCTTGATCATATTCTTAAAAAATAATCTTTATTCTAAAGATCCCACCAAAAATTGGTTTTAGAATTCAATATCTCTTCAATGCACTGTTCCTCTCTTCTAAATATTTCAGGGTGTTCTTCAGAATTCCTATAAAGTTTCACCTTTGGCCTCTTATGGGTGTCTGACTCAATCTCTATTACCGATCCATGGAATCTTGTATCAGGGCTTTTCTTTGCTTTGACTATGCACTCCGAAGGGTTTGAAAAAAACTGCTGCTTTCCCAAATATCTTGGAGACCATATAGTATATCCCGTAATTTTCTTATTTCTTACCATCTCTTGAAGTATAACAAGCTCAGGAACTATTAAACCACTTAAGAAGAATTTCGAATCTCTAGTCTGTTGTGGAGGCATTAACGGAGTGGCCTTGTACTGACTTTTTACCTTTGAGAACTCCCCAGTAATCATGCACGGAACAGAAACATTCTTAGGGGTATGATCCCCATTTATTATCTTCCTAAAATACGGATGAGTTTGCTCGAAGGGTTCTATAAAAACAAACACTCCAAGATCCTCGGAATATGCCTTACATCCATTATCCTTCCAACCACTAAGATATGTCTTTGTGGATATTGTTCCCAGCGAAGCCTTTTGATTTGCCATCTCTTATGGCAATTTTGGGACTTTTTAAGGCTGTTGATTTTACTTATTGGATTATATAGAATTATCTTTCTCTCTTGAGGATATTTAAAAAGAAGCTATTTTCTCACAGAATTTTCTATCTTCTTCAAATAGTCTTTAAGGTACTCATAAACCTTTCTTCCCTCACTTACGGGAAGTTCCCTCCCATATTCATCATTACCCTTTGCATAAACATATCTTTCATATGCTATAAGAGAGCCAGAAATTGTCTTTACCAGTTTAAGAAAGTCACCTTTCTTGTAGTCAACACCCCTTTTTAGGCAGTCAATCATGTAAACAGTTCTTAATCTTAAAATCAATGAATAGGCTATAGCATCACTTAGTTTTCCATTAGGTTTGTTACTTTGAATAGTATCGATTGACTCTTTTATTGTTTTTAGCCTATCATGTGTTGTTTCCAGATACCATCTGACATTTTTTTTGGTGACTTTTATATCTAAATAGATTAAAAAATTAGCGTTTAATAAAGGTCTCGCTTCTTTTAGCATAGCTCCAATAGGCAATAAGTCTTTTTTTAATTTGTAATATAACAAATCCAATGAAACTATCAATATTTCATAATTTCCTTTTTTAATAAGTTCCTTACTTGTTTTCTGTGATATAATCAATATATCTATATCGCTCTCATCTGTTTGATCCACCCTTGCGTAACTGCCAACAAGGTATATCCCTATAATATCAGGCAAGCTAACTGTTGGTTTAATAATTTCTAAGACATCATATAAAATCGTTTCTGGAGTTTTATCTATTAATTCCACTCTAACTCTCTTGTCAAGCCACGCTTTTGGTAAAACAACTGCGGATGCGTTTCCAGATTTTATCGTTTTCTTTAGCAATTCCATTTTATTTATCCTTGTTTTCTTTTAGGTATTTTTCGTCTTCCTCTTTTATCTTCTTGAATTTATTTTCTATTTCCTTTATCCAATATTGGGTTGTTGTGTTTTTTAACGGTTTTTTTGTTTTTATTTTGTCTTCATGAAGTTTTATCTGTTCGTCTATGGCATCAATTCTTTTCTCTCTAACCTTTTTCATTCGTTTCCTATCACCCATGTAAAGACATGTAAAGACTTATTTATATACTTTTCTGTTTAGAATTAGGTTCTTTCTTCATTTTTTATTAGTCTTATCTATTTTCTCTCTTGGCTTCTCAAACTCCAAAGCACACGAGTTTATGCAAAATCTCTTTCCTGTGCTTGTTGGCCCATCATCAAAAACATGCCCAAGATGACTTCCACATTTGGCACATACGGCTTCAGTTACTTTTCCAAACATTCCCCTCTCTTCTACAAGCTTAACGGCTCCCGGGATTGCCTTGTCAAAACTAGGCCAACCTGTTCTAGAATCGAATTTAGTTTCAGATGAAAATAATTTATTACTACATACGGGGCAGACATACATCCCCTCCTCTTTATTGTTAAGAAGTTTTCCCGTAAATGGAAGTTCTGTACTTTTCTCTCTTAAAACTTTATATTGTTTAGGAGTTAGTTTTTTCTTAAGTTCTTTTTCGTTAAGCTTCATGTTTTATTGTCCCTTGTTTTTATCATTCTCCTTTGAGTGAATGTGTTCTCTACGGCAGAATTTAAAAATAATTTTGATGAATTTGAGAGAGTATTGCTAGGAAAATATTCACGCCATTGCGGACCATCTATTCTTAGAAATCCCTTTTTTCTTAAGTAGCCACCATCAACAACAAAAAGAAACTCCTTAAGAAAT
>Ga0209542_10008121_pt1 | contig 19706 bp, 21 predicted proteins | sample RifCSPhighO2_01_FD_184028 | JGI IMG/M metagenome (GOLD analysis project Ga0209542, IMG submission 184028) | Soil microbial communities from Rifle, Colorado - Rifle CSP2_plank highO2_0.1 (SPAdes) (version 2) | ecosystem: Environmental > Terrestrial > Deep subsurface > Rock core/Sediment ...
CGCCTGCGCCACCTTGCTTACAGGATCGGGCAATACCGCCTTCGCCCCATGAAGGGTGGTTATCCGAAGAGCTGGCGCGATAACCTGGTAGCGGAGTGGTTTTTCAACCCACTTTGCGCGCGCGGATATTTGCGCCCGTTAGTGCTTTCTAGGCTTGCGCAGTTTCTACAAGCTAACAGGAACGGCAAGGCCTTCCCGCGTGGGAGAGCGTTTATCGAGTACTTGGAACATTCGGGTGTAATCGCCCCCGAAACAGCCGCTTTGGCAAGTTCATACTTTTCAGAGCGGCTTCGGGGTACGTACCGCCTTGGCGCTGTCGCGCGCGTTTTACCGCGCTCCTGCATTCATTGGCACGTACTCTACGGTTACGACGGACTGCCGGTTACTTGCGAGCGGCGAGTCGGCGACACATGGGTGTACATGGTTCATCTACGTAACCCGCTCTGGCAAGAGCTGCCCGGCGTAAAACTGCCTGACTTGGCCCGATTGAAAGAGAAACTGGCGAAAGAGCAAAGAATCAAGAAGGTGCGACTGCAAGCTGAAAACGAAGAGGTGCGATCCCCATTGTGCGTTGTCGACCCCAACGGCTATCCCGCTGATTGGGACACAATACCGCCCGACTAACCAAAGGAGGCCAAGCATGGCCGCGACCCGAAAGACCACGGGCGCGGCTATGCCGCGCCCTTCACAACTTCTGCTTGGTAAGACATACGGCCGCCGAGTTTGGTTCGATAACGCGCGGGCTCTCGAGATTTTCACCGACCTTAGCCGACGCTACGATAGACGGATCGGGATTTACCGTGGGATTGCCGAGGTCCAGCCGCAGCATCTGTATTTCCCGAAAAAGCTGCGTTCCCTTGCTTATCCCCGCGAGTTCGCGAATTTTTGTCTCTTCACTGCGATGTCGCAACGGGGAGGCTTGAATAGCGACGACTCGATACGCTTCATGGGATACGTTTGGACGCGCGCTCGGCATCTGTTTGCGATAGATTCTGTCGCGGATGCCAACGCCGCAGATATTGTGGCCACCCTGCAGAAACTGGCCGAGGAGTTTTACAGCAACGGTTCCAACGGAATTCGCCGCGCGGGTTCTCTATCCTTCAAGGTTGAAGAGTTCGCCAAGCACTGGGTTCTAAATGCCCAAATACTCCGCGACTGCTGGCGGGGGGACATTCGACTGCTCTTTGAGAACGTCAGAGACTTTGAGGAAGCGTTCGCGCGCGCCGATCGCAAGCGCCAAGGCAACCACGGAGGTTTCTACGGGATGCGAAGGAAGATCTTTTCGCTTCTCGTATTCTGGCTGATCGAGTTCGGTTTGATTGGCCAGTTCCATATCCCGTTGATTGTGGACTTTCATGTCTTGCGGGCGCTGTTGCAATTGGGGATTCTCAATGTTTCTTGGCGGCCGCTTGGCAAGGGCGACCCGAAAATCGAGGCGCGGCGGCGTCCGCGGGCGCTCTGGAAATATCCTAGTGTCCGCATCGGCGAGGCCTTGGTGAACGAGGTGATCCGTTGGTCCTACGGGTTCTTGCTGGAAAATAACCTCTCGCCGTTCCATGTGCATAATGCCCTCTGGAATCTGTCGCGGGTTCTCTGCGCGCAGTATTACGGCAACAAGTCTTTCGGCGTTGCCCGCAAAGACAAAAAGCAGGGCAAGCGCTACGGCATCACGGCGCGTCTAGTCGATGCAAACGCTCTGGCGCGCGGTATCGGCTGGCCAAAGGGTTATCGCGATCTATGCCGTTCCTGCCCGCAAGAGAAGTACTGTGAACTGGCGATTGCAGCCGGTCCGTACTATGACTGGGGGGCGTTGCTGATTTCGGGTCGGCACGTAATCTATCCCTACCGTAATGGTCTACTGCCGGGGATAACCCCGCTAGAAAACGAAGAATCCATCGGTTTGACGCGGCGGCAGAAGAACTTCGCCGTTGTCGGACCTAGCGTGGAAGGGCCAGAAACACCAATACTAGAGGCCACGATGAAACAGTTGCCTCTGGCGTGGAAACATCAAAAGTGCCGCGTTCGCAGATAAACACTCTGCGGGCGCGGCACCTTTTCTTTTTCAGCGGAGTTTTTATACTTAGCGCATGATTACCATTGATGATTTTAAAAAAGTGGAGCTTAAGGTCGGCCGGGTGTCATCGGCAGAGTCTGTTGCAGGATCAGAAAAATTACTTAAACTCCGCGTTCAGATTGGCGATGAAGAACGGCAGATTATTGCCGGAATCGCAAAACAATATTCAATCGAAGAACTTATTGGGCGATTAGTTATTGTGGTTACGAATCTGGAGCCGCGGATACTGATGGGGCTAGAAAGCCAGGGGATGATACTGGCGGCCTCGGACGGCGAAACTATCGCAATGCTTACGCCGGACAAAGAAATGCCACAGGGTTCCATTATTCGCTAAGCCGTTTTAAAACATCACAGATAATAACATTCTAATATTCTTAAGAATATTAGAATATCCATATATAGCGGTTGGATTTTGGTGATATGTCTTCGCAAAAAACGATAATTATAGTTTTGGGGTTTATATTGGCACTGGCGCTGGGGACGCATTTTGTGCTTAGGTGGTACGGGTCAAACATCGGTGCGGAAAAGAATGCCGACCCGGGTGATGGAGTGCGTGTAATCGATGAAAGCGAGGCGGTGGAAATGGATGAAAACAAGGTTATTTATGATGGCAGCAGATTTTCGCCGAATACAATCAGTATTTCGATGAATCGAGGCCTGGGCTGTGCCATCGCTCTCTACAACCAAAGCAACCGGCCACTTTATTTAGGCCTTAGCCCGCATAACCCTAAAAAAGACCCAGGTCCGGAATATCCCCCGATCAAGTCTAAAGAGCGGTTTTTCTTCGACCCGCGCTTCACCGGATTCACCGAACTTTCTTTTCACGATCACGAGCGGCCAGAACTCCAATTTTTGGTAAAATTCGAACCGTCCTGTCGATAGGTTGACCACGCTAGAAGATAGTTACAATATAGAAACTCTTATTTGCATTGAGCGTTTTTGCATCATACACATATAATCCACTATAGTGTGTAATATGTGTATTGGGTGTATGGTATCTTATTTTTAAAAAGTTTTGCGCTTAAGCCTTCATTTCAGCCAAATGGGGTTGACCCCGTTAGAAGTTTAAGATGAACCTGTGTAAAAATAGCGATAAGGCGTTAGCCGCTTTCGCTTTACACCCTCCTGAAAACTGTCGATAATTTTTGACTTCTAACGGGGTTGACTAAATTTGTAAAAAGTATAATTTAGCTTTTAGGACAGGCCATATCTTAACCCAACTCAAATCAGGGGAGGATAACGCCGTGGGAACCTACCATTTGCGATCCGACGGGGCAGTGATTGATATAATCAACCGTCGCGGGCGGACGCGCTCGAGGCATAGAGGGTCGCGTCACAAGCGCATCATCGTCTGGGTCTCGGCTATCCTTATCCTCGGTCTGGTTGTGGTGTTTGGTTTCTCTCTTGGTGCTTCGCTGCGGCGGCAGTCAAGCTCACTGCAAGAGAAAAACGATGGACTGCGGATGGTTCTAGACGAGAACGCAAAGCGCCAGATGGGCATCCAGCAAATGGAGAGAGATCCGTCATTCCTTACGCTCTTCAGGCTCTCTCGCGGCTTTCTCGAGGACACGGAGATGTACCGCGAGATCTTAGTGGGTCTTTTCAAGTTGAACTCGGAAGAGGCGAGCCGCGCGCGTTCAACCCTCAAGGAGCTTCGCCCTCTCTACGCTGAAATCATGAAGTACCAAGATCGCGTAGAGACGGGCGATCTGGATGAAGCTCTTTTCAACGGATTGAAGGCGCTGATGCAGACTGCCTTCAGTGAAACCATGGCGCGAATTTGCGGCAAACCGCTGACGGCTTGCCGCAAATGGGTCGAGCCATTTGTCGAAGGGCCCGCGCTGCCGCGCCAGTTCTCCAAGCCGGACGTCGAGATCTAAAAAATCTCGGCGCCCGGCTTCTTTAATCAGTTCAATTTATGGAGGTTGAACCTCGATAAATTAGTATTGGTACGTATCTACGATGAGTCCCTGGCTGTCGCGCAAAATGATTAAGTCATGCAGACTCCGCCAAAGCTTCTCCGGTCGTTTCAAATATAACTGCCATGTGTTTTGGTAAAAATCTGAAGCGGCGCGGAAATCATCAATGCATCCGCTATATTTGAAATGCTTGTCAATGAATTCACTGCACTCGTTTTCGATGCCCGCCGCCGTCTCGTCAATCTTAGGAACGCGGCAGGTATAAATTGACCGCTCCATAAAATTAAGACAGCGATCGCTAAATCGGACGAACTTCGAGACATCCGGTCGAGGACAGCGCTCGGCCAGGCTGGGAATGAATTTATTATTTTGGTTCAGATACCCTGTGCAGGCGTTCTCACGGAAGCTTACGCTAACCGGGCTCGGCCCGGTGTGGATATAGGCCTCGGCGCCCGGCAGGAGACTCACGGTTGTTTCGTTGGCGTCCATCAGGGCCAGCTTGTGTGCGTCGCCGATAGCATAGCGCTTGCCCTGTGAATTTTCCAATGTCCAGCCGGTGATTGCAATCGGCGGCTTTGACGAGTCGTCGGCATTTCGCAGAAGTACGTACTCTTCCTCCGGCTTCAGACTTGAGGAAGAGGGACGAACTACTGTTTGGATGCGGACTCGTTTCTCATATGGTGAATATCCCGGTTTGGCCGCGGGACCTGTTGGTGATGCCCCGCTTGAGATAATCTGGCCATCAGTTAGGGGCGGCTCGGCGCTATAACCGGAAAACCAGCCTCCTCCGGGGCCGGAGGCGCGCGGACCACCGGACGAGAATAAATCAAAACCGATAAAATCGCCCTGCAAAAGCCCAAACCCGCCGGTGATAATAATCGCGGCGGCTACCAAAAGTCCTATGATGAGTAAAATCTTGTCAAACATACGCTATTGTTATTTTAACATAACAGCTAAAGCAGTCTTGCTCCTATAATATCAGGATAACCGTTTATAAACTCCGCTGCGGTTCGCGAGGCCTTGCCCTGGAGACGTAATTTATCCACGGCCAAGGCGCCATCGAGGGTCTCAATCGCGATCGGCGCCTCGGCCGCTTGCCACACGGTGCCATAGGGCCGCGCGCCGCTGGCAAAAACGCGCGCGGCTTCGACTTTCACGCGCAGAATCTCGTCATTGCGCTTCCAAATGAAGTGCGACTCCGGCCAGCCGGCGTAAGCTCGTACCTGGCAGAGTAAGAGATTAGCTGGGTTGTCCCAGTATAGTCTCCCGTCCTCGCGCTCCAGCCTTTTAGTATAAGTTGCGCGCTCATGATCTTGGGACGTTGGGCTCACCTCCCCCGCGATCCACTTCGGCAGCATATTTAAGAGAAGCTTCGCGCCGATTTTGGCGAGCCGCTTTGAGAGTTCCGGCGCCGTCTCATTTTCTCCTATGGCGACTACCTCTTGAGCCACCACCGGGCCGTGATCAACTTCCGCGTCCATTTGCATAATAGAAACTCCGGTTTCTTTTTCACCGGCCAGAATTGCGGCCTCAATGGGAGATGGCCCGCGATACTTCGGGAGCAGCGAGGGATGAATATTGAGAGATCCGTAAGGAACAAGGTCCAAGAGCTCTTGCGGAATGATCTTGCCGTAGGCGGCGACCGCAAATAAGTCCGGTTTTAATGAGGCGATTTTTTTAAAAAATTCCGGATCGCGGAGACTCTCCGGCTCGAACGATGTAAGGCCTAGCTTGCCGGCAAGTATTTTTATCGGCGATGGAGTGATAACTTGCGCCTTGCCTAAGGGTTTTGCCGGCGCCGTAACGACAAAAATATCAAAGGCGCCGCTTTTCGCCAGGACCTGAAGCGCGGGGAGCGCAAATTCCGGCGTGCCGAAAAAAATGACGCGGTAATGTTTAGAACTTTGGAGGTGGCGTTCTTTCATAAGAGGTCTATAGTCTTTCTTCGTCTTTTTTAGTGTTTTTAGTCACGTCAATAAATCGTTTTACTTTATCAATAAATAAGACACCGTCCAGGTGGTCAAGTTCGTGCTGGATCACGCGAGCTAGAAATCTGGAAGCGCCCAAGGTGAATTGGCCCCCGCGCTCATCCAGGGCTTTTATGGTAATTTTTTCCGAACGAGCCACAATGCCGAATTTCCCCGGGACCGACAAACAGCCCTCGACGCCGTCCATCAGATTTTTTGAGTGCTTTACAATGACCGGGTTGATATAGACAAGAAAACTCCACTTTTTCTTTTCGCGCGATTCCCGCGGCTCCGACTCGACATACTTTGCCTCCTCTGAAATTACAAAAATCCGCCGCGCCACGCCGATCTGGGGCGCAGCAATGCCAATGCCGTCATCGCTTTTTTTGAGAGTATCTTTCAAATCCTGAATGACGCGCCGGATTTCCGGCGAGGCAATGGCGGCCGGTTCAACTTCCCGGGCGCGTTTTCTTAAAATGGGATCTGGTTCAGTGCGAATTATGCGTTCCATGGACAGTAATCGGATAATAATTAACTGGTTTCTTATTCTAATGTTCTTAAGAACATTAGAATAAGAAATTCTTCTTAATTCTTGATAAAAACGATTGCCATGCGAGCGTCATCGGCTTAGTCAAAACAATTGTCATAAAAGCGCCATCGGGCCCACGTCAATGCGGATATTCCCCGGCACGTATTGGTTCAGTAATTCTTTGACCTCCATGGATTTTTCCGGCTTCAGAATTTTAACCAGGATGTGAAATATGAATTGCCCCTTCTTTTTCTCGATATACGCCGGATAGGGCGGCGAAATCTCCAGGCTGTCTGCCGCAAGCCGCGTTGCCATAAAAGTCACGCTGCGATGGAGCTCTTTGGCGCTTTTAAGCGCCGCCTCACGCGCAGAGCTTTGGACAGTCAGCTTCACCAGCTCGCCAAACGGAGGATAGGAGAATTTCCGGCGCTCTTTTAGTTCCTTCTCGGCGAAGTGCTCGAATGACCCGTGAAAAAGATCGCGCAGAATCTCCGGCTCTTTCGCGTAGCTCTGAAAAATAAAGTGCTTTAGGGCGATGGCGCGGATTAGCGAGAGTATCCGAAAAAGACGCTCGTTCTGGGCATAATCCGGCAAAGCCAAAGCCGTATCCACGCTAATGATAGCGGCGAGCTCTACAGGCGGCAAGCGGGCGCCCGAAATCGCCATTTCGGTGCCGACAGCTATATAGGACTCAAGCTTGGTAAGCCGATCGGAGAGTTTTTTGATATCCGCCGGCCGCTTGGCCTCATCGGCAGAAATGGTGATGAGCGGCGTGCCCGGAAAGAACTTCTTTACTTCTTTAGCCACGCGCTCGACGCCGATGCCGTAAGACTTTAGGCGGTGCGATCCGCACTGGCGGCAGACATCGGGAGCGGGATTTTTGGCACTGCAGTGATGGCATAAAAGCGTCGGATGCAAAAAACTTTCCTGCGCGTGATATACCAAAGGCACGGAACACTGGTCACAGCGAAATACATATCCGCAATCTTGGCAAAGAATGAAGGGAGCAAAACCTCTGCGGTTCACAAAAAGAAAGGCCCGTCCGCGGTCAATCAGAGTTGAGCGCAGTTTGTCTTTCAGCACCTGCGAAATGGTGACAAAGTTGCCCGATTCCTTTATTTCTTTATCCATTTCGACGAAAAGCGAAACCGGCGGCGGAGTTTCTCGCGGAGTCTCAACCAGTGCCGCTTTTTCGTCGATTCCGGCCATTTGGTAAGCGGCGAGCGACGGAGGATTGCCGGAAAAGCAGAGCGTGCCGCCGTAAAGCTCATGGAGTTTTAAGGCGATCTCGCGAGCGTGATACCTGGGCTCCTGGTCCCAGGACTTATGCGACGGCGCTCCGTCATCATCGAGGATTACGAGGCCAAGGTTTACGAAAGGAAAAAACAACGGCAATCTTGAGCCGATAAGAGCTGCCGGTTCGCCGCGCCGGATTAATCTCCAATACTGATGCAACTGGGCCGCTGGCTCGACGCTTGTTGCCATCAGCAGTTTTTCGCGAGGCAGTGCCAGTGATAGCTGATCTAAAAGCCCTGCGGCGCGGGAAATTTCGGGCGCGATAATCAAAACTTGGTTCATCTTATTGATGGCCTCGGCGACCAGTTGCGGATAGCGCTTTTCAGCCAAAGCGCCGGTAAAGACCATAAATTTCGCCAGCTGCCGCTCGCTCGCTTCTTCACGCCTTTCCCAGGTGGTGATGGTGTTGCCTCGAACGGCGAACGAGGGAACGAGCATGCGGAGCACCGTCGCCGGCGTGGTCAGATAATAGCCGCTAATCCATTCGAGCATCGCCCAGTCGCGGGTATTTAAAATGGGAATATCTGAAACAATTTTGCCGACTTTTTTCAGAATAAACGAGGCGGTGCGCAGATGCTGTTTGGCGTCTTTCACGGGCGCGGCTGATAGCACCATGCCGAGGAGTTTTCGCTGGCGTACCTCAATTTCAACAACCGCTCCACGCGCAATGAGGTCGCCGCTAAAATAGGTGAAGGTGTCCGGCAACATCCGCGGCAGCCTTGCGAAAGGGATGACTTCAATGAGAAACATGACAATCACTCGTACTCCGCGATTTTCTTCACCAAGGAGGAGACCCTTACAACCTCCATATTTTTATTGCGCTACGCGCTTGGTTGACTCCTCCTTACTTGCCCGTCCGAAGCTTTAGCGCAAGCGGGAGTTTTGAAAATCGGGAATGCTCGCTAAGAATTTGCTTAAGGTAGTCTTATCAGGCTTTTATCATTCAGTTAATTACGATTATGATAACATGAAGACGTATGAAATTTACCGGCTCCCATGAGCGCAAAGAGATAGCCTACTTCGTCGGCATAGGGGGGATTGGGGTTTCGGCTCTGGCGCAGTGGTACCGATCGGAAGACTGGGAAGTTTCTGGGTCGGATGCAGCGCGCTCGGTGGTCACGGATGAGCTCAAAAAGCGCGGCATTAGGGTTTATATCGGCAGGCAGACAGGAAAATGGGTGCCCAAAGGGGCGTCGCTCTTGATCTATAGTGCGGCAGTCGCAAAAGATCATCCAGAGAGGAGGCGCGCCGCGCGGCTCGGCATACGCCAGTTTTCATACGCCGAGGCGCTGGGCGAGCTTACTAAGCGGTGCAAAACCATTGCCGTAGCGGGAGCGCACGGAAAATCCACTACCACCGCTATGGCCGCGCTTATGCTTCTTGAGGCAGGATTTGATCCAACCGTGATCGTAGGCACGCGGCTTAAAGAATTCGGCAGCACTAATTTTCGTAAAGGGAAATCAGAGTGGTTGGTGATTGAGGCAGACGAATACCATCGCTCGTTTCTGGAGTATCGGCCGTTTGCCGCGATTATCACCAATATTGATCGCGAGCATCTTGAATATTACAAGAGCTTCGCTAACATCAAGAGGGCATTCAAAAAATTTATCAGACATGTGAACCCCAAAGGATTCATTGTTGCGAATGGCGATGACGCTGTTCTCGCATCAATGAAAACCGCGGCTCCCGCGAAAATAATTAGGTATCGCCTGCGGGACAACATCTCAAAAATCATTAAGCCGATCGTACGGGTCCCCGGCGCGCATAATCTGTCGAATGCGCTAGCTTGCGATAAGTTGGGAGAACTGCTTGGCATCAAGTCCGCCGTAAGACTAAAGGCGCTCGCGAATTTTCGCGGCACCTGGCGCAGGTTTGAGTTTAAGGGAACATTCCGCGGCGCTAGTGTCTATGACGATTATGCCCATCATCCGACAGAGGTTCGCGCGACGCTGGCCGGCGCGCGTCAATGTTTCCCTAAAAACAGAATTATCTGCGTTTTCCAGCCGCACCACTCCGACAGATTGCGGCTCTTATTCAATGAGTTTATCAGCTCATTTAACGACGCGGATCGTATAATTCTGGTAGAAACATATAAAGTAAAAGGACGCGAAGGCAGAGACGATCCAAGGCGAAACGCTAAAACTCTCGCGGCCGGCCTGTCCGGCCGCGCGCAGATAACAACTTATGCCTCAAATCATCAGTCAGCTCTCCGGCTTTTACGCCGTGAAGTTAAAAAGGGCGATGTCGTGCTTTGCATGGGAGCGGGGGATATCTGGAAGATTTCGCGAAAACTTTTAAGAATCTGAATCAATATGAGAAAATCAAAATACACATGTTGCGTATGATTATCTGCGGCATGTGTATTTCAATGTGCGTTAATAAAAAAGCTCATCAACCTTCAATATTATTATTGTTACTCTTATATGCTACGCGTGCTATTATAATACGCTATCGCGTATTATAATAGCACTGAAGATTCGTACCAACGTGCAACCATTTGACGCCATATTGGCAATTTGAGAGAATAGCTCCGATGAAGATGGGAGATTGGAAAAAGTTCAGCATCATCGGCGCCTCGCTCGCTGTGGTTGGCGCCTCTTTCTTTTTGGGGATTGGCGTAGGCTACATCAATCGGCCGGCGGTTGATAAAGTTGTCAATGTTTTAAATAAAGAGACAACAAAGCCCGCCGAGATTGATTTCAGCCTTTTTTGGGATGTGTGGCAAAAGGTGGAGACCGGCTATGTGGATAAGTCTAAAATTGACCGATCAAAGCTGGTAGAGGGAGCTATCGCGGGGATGGTGCGCTCCATCGGCGATCCTTATACCATCTTCATGCCGCCGCAGGAGACGAAGGAGTTTCAGCAGGAAATTAAGGGCAGTTTTGAGGGCATTGGAGCGGAAATCGGGATCCGGGGCGGGGTCTTGATGATCATTGCGCCGCTTAAAGGATCGCCGGCAGAAAGCGCGGGACTCAAGGCCGGAGATAAAGTTCTGAAGATTGATGACACGGTGACAGCGGAGCTTTCGGTCGAACAAGCGGTCAGGCTGATCCGCGGCGAACGCGGCACTAAAGTTAAGCTCACAATTTTTCGCGAGAATGACGGCGAGCCGAAGGAAATTATCATCACGCGCGATACGATTGTCGTTCCCAATATCCAAGCCGAAGTAAAAGACGGGATTTTTGTCCTGCGCCTGTCGCATTTTTCGGAATCTTCGCCGGATGATTTCCACAAAGCCATCGGCGAGTTCCGTGACTCTGGCGCCGCAAAAATGATACTGGACCTGCGCAATAACCCCGGAGGATTTCTGACCGCCGCTGTGGATATTGCAAGCTGGTTCCTGCCAGCCGGGGACGTTGTAGTAACGGAAAAGTGGTCTGATGGCAATCAGGAAATATATCGCAGTAGGGGCTACCGTGAACTTGAGTCCACGCCGGTTGTGGTGCTGGTTAATCAAGGCTCGGCTTCAGCTTCCGAAATTCTGGCGGGAGCCCTTCGCGACCAGCGCGGCATTAAACTTGTTGGGGAAAAGACTTTCGGGAAGGGGTCGGTGCAGGAGCTAAAAGAGCTTCGCGGCGGAGCCTCATTAAAAATTACGATTGCCAAGTGGTTTACCCCGTCTGACAAGTCTATTAACGAGAACGGCCTAGAGCCGGATATTGTCGTAAAAGCCGCGACCTCTACAGAGGCGGCTGATCCGGCGCTTGAAAAAGCGCTTGAGCTTCTTAAATAAAATAAAAATGTAAACCTCAAAATGTCCCGAACATATCCCGAACGAAGTGAGGTTAAAGTTTGCGATCCCGTACTGTCCGCGAAGGACGCGTTGGTATTTTGGAATGTTCGGGCGGGATGTAACGGGATCCTCGCAACTGGTAACCGCTCGCCATATTTGCGGACAGTTGCGGGACAAAATGACAATTCAAAATTAAAAATGGCGCCGAAGGCGCTGCCAAAATTTTGATATTTAATTTTTACTTTTTGAATTAATCGCGATATGAGAGTAGTTCTGCTCCAAGATATCCCCAAGGTTGGACGAGCAAGCGAGGTTAAAAATGTCGCTGACGGCTACGGCAGGAACTTTCTGATTGCCCGGGGCCTCGCAAAAGAAGCGACGCCCGCCACTCTAGCTCAAATCGAGCGGAAGAGGTCGGAAAACGCCAAAGCGCGTGATGCCGAAACTAAACGTTTTCACAAACTGGCCGAAAAACTCTCAAACATTACACTGCCGTTTCAATTGAAACTGGGCGAGAAAGGCGAGCCTTTCGGTTCCATCGGCGCCTCAAAGATTATCGAAGCGCTCGAAGATAAGGGTATCTCTATTGGGAAGGACTATCTGGGGTCCCTGCATCCGCTTAAAACCTTAGGTCTTCACAAAGTGAAAGTAGAGTTTCCACATGGCGTGGCCGGCTCGGTTCAAGTTAAAATAGAGAAAGCTTAAGGCATCTGGTTGATTCTTAGTTTTCAGTTATTGGTTTCAGTTTCTAGTTAATAGTTTTAGTTAACTAAGACTTATAACTGGTAACTGCGATTAAGAGCTAGCACCTATGAACTAATCAATTTTTAATGAGACAATTTTACAAACATTCAAAAATTGTAAGTTGAAAATTACGTAGTTATGGCTCGCTTTATCTTCGTAGCTGGCGGCGTAATGTCAGGAATCGGCAAAGGGGTCTCGACGGCTTCGATCGGCAGAATTTTAGCTTCGCGCGGATTTCGCGTCACTGCCGTAAAAATCGACCCCTATATCAATGTTGATGCCGGCACAATGAATCCCATTGAGCACGGCGAAGTTTTTGTCACGGATGACGGAATGGAATGCGACCAAGATGTCGGAAATTACGAGCGGTTCCTTGATGTCAATATCCCGCGCGATAACTACATGACGACGGGCGCAGTCTATCAAACTGTCATAAATCGCGAACGCAACATGGAATACGACGGGAGGTGCGTCGAAGTTGTGCCGCATATTCCAGAAGAGGTGATCAGGCGGCTCGATGCCGCCGCCAAAAAATCACGCGCCGATTTTGTTATGGTTGAAATCGGAGGGACAGTAGGGGAGTACCAGAATCTTATATTTCTTGAAGCGGCGCGCATGCTGCACCTTGAGCGTCCCGGCCAAGTGCTTTTCGTTTTAGTTTCCTACTTGCCGGTGCCGAAAATCATCGGTGAAATGAAAACTAAGCCGACCCAGCACGCTGTTAGGCTCATGAATGGCGTCGGCATACAGCCGGACATAATCCTTGCTCGTTCAACCCATGCCTTGGATGAACCGCGCAAGAAAAAGATTTCAATTTTTTGCAATGTGGCGGCAAGCGATGTAATCTCGGCGCCCGACGTTACGACAATTTATGACGTGCCGATCAATTTCGAACGAGACGGGCTGGGGGACCGCGTTCTAGAAAAATTCAATATTCGGAAAAAACAAAACGGCGGTAAATTGAAAGAATGGGCTGCAATGGTAAAGAGGGCGCGCCGCGCCTCAACGCCGGTTCGGATAGGCATAGTGGGGAAATACTTTTCAACCGGCGCATTCACGCTTTCAGACTCTTATTTGTCCGTAATCGAGGCAGTTAAGCACGCCGCTTGGGCCCAAAACCGGAAGCCCGAAATCACTTGGCTAGACGCCGAGGCGTATGAAAAGAACCCGCGCGCAACCGTAGAGCTGAAGAAATATGACGGCATAATTGTCCCCGGCGGGTTCGGCGGGCGCGGGGTTTTAGGCAAAATTCGCGCGATTAAGTTTTGCCGCAGAAATAAAATTCCGTTCTTGGGTCTATGCTATGGATTGCAAATGGCAGTGATTGAGTTCGCGCGAAATGTTTTAGGCTTCAGGGACGCCACCAGCGCCGAACTCGATTCCAAAACCAAGTATCCGGTGGTTCACACCTTGCCGGAGCAGGTAATGCTGATCCAGGAGAAAAGAATGGGCGGCTCGATGCGGCTTGGCGCTTATACCTGTGAGATCAAAAAAGGAACAAAGGCTGGGCGCGCCTACAAAAGCCCGATTGTCTCCGAACGCCACCGCCACCGCTACGAGGTGAACAATGAGTATCGCGACGAACTCGAAAAAAATGGGTTTATCGTATCTGGTTTGAACCCCGAACGAAACCTTATCGAGATTATGGAATTAAAAGGTCATCCGTTTTTTCTTGGCACTCAAGCCCACCCAGAATTAAAGTCACGGCCCATGCATCCACATCCATTATTTTTGGCATTCGTACGCGCGGCAAAACTTAGACACGGATAAGCACCCAGAAACGGTCTGCCAGCACTATAACCACTGCCGATAGGATTTACTAAACATACTAAATAGTCTATATTATTGGCGATACACCCCCCATAGCTCAATGGGTCAAAAGCAAATGTCTTTGCTTTTGACGGGATTGCTTCATTAAAAATTTCGCACCTAAGTCCTCCCATAGCTCAATGGCAGAGCAGTTGCCTTTTAAGCAATTGACCTAGGTTCGATTCCTAGTGGGAGGACTTAGGTGCGAAACAATAAAGTAATCCCTGGGTTTTGCGAGGAGCAAAACAAAGTTGCCTTTTAAGCAATTGACCGAGGACACGATAAGACATGCTATGGGCCTATAGCTTAGTGGTAGAGCACCCGGTTTGCATCCGGGAGATCGGGGTTCGATTCCCCGTAGGTCCACAAGTCAAAACTTTTCAACTTTTTCGCTGGGGACAAGTCGGAATGCTCGCCGCGCCAAGAGGCGCGGCTCACAAGGAATTGAGCCAAAAAATCCCACGGCGCATTGAACGAAAAGGAAACAGATTTGTCCAAAAGTTTATGGTTCGTTCCAACTTTTTGGACAAATGCCTTAATGTCCTCAAAATTGTCGCTCTGCGACAATTTTTTGGCTTTCTGTATATCTAAAATCCAACTCCGCAATGGTTCAATCCAATTCTTTCCCATTCGTCCAAAATCTTCTTTTTGGTTGGTCAAAGCGAGTTTCCGCATCATCAATTCCTCTTTTTTGGTGAGATAACTTTCTTTCGGCACATCGCCGTCAATATACGAGGAGACAAGTTTATCTAGTTTTGCGGAAACTTCGCTTTGTTCCGTTTCAAGATTTTGGACGAATGTTTGCGATGAGTGGACTTTCTCCTTTTCCCACTTTGCAACTTTTGCTAACATCTTTTTTGTCCACTCATCGCAAAGCGCAACACTTTGAAGCCGTGCCTTTAATTGCGAAACGAGCAAATCTTCTCGCAAATATTTTTGAGCACAATTTCCCTTTTTTCGAGTGCAACGGTAATAGCGATAAGTTCCGCCGTTGCCGTGCGCGAATTGCGCCGTGATCGCGCTTCCACACTCGGTGCAAGTGAATAGTCCGGTAAAAGGGAAATTGTGTCTCTGTTTAGATTTGCGAGGTTTTGCTTTTCGTTTCAGTATTTCCTGCACGGCTTCAAAGGTTGCGAGGGAAAGAATTGGCTCAAAGCGTCCTTCGTGATATTCGCCTTTGTGCGAGACAAAGCCAAGGTATGCGCGATTGGTGAGCATCCGGTGAACGGACGCTCTGGCAAGTGGCGTTCGGTGCCGAGTTTCAATACCAAGTTCCGCCAAAAACTCCGAAAGGGATTTGAGCGTATGCGTCCCTTTGGTAAACTCCTCGAACGCTCACGCCACAATTTTTGATTTCGTGGGATGTGGTTCAATCGTCCTCGTTTTTGGATTGTTCACATAGCCAAAGGGCGCGAGCGTTAGCCATTCGCCCCTACGGAGTTTTTGGCGGATACCGCGATTGATATTCTCAACGAGATTATCGCTGTAATACTTGGATTGACCGAACGCCACTTGCAACATGAATTTCCCTTGCGGAGTTGGCTCAAACCAAAATGTCGGAAAGCGCAAAGAAACGATCTTTTCGGTATCTACGAGATAAATTACTTTGCCGCCGTCCACGCTGTTTCTCGCCAATCTGTCCGGATGCCACGCCAAAATCCCTACGCTCTCGCTTTTCTCAATGAGCGTCATCATCTCGTTGAATTTCTCTCTACCCGGTTTCTTTGCGCTTTTCGCCTCGGTAAATTCTGCAAGAATTTCCACATTTTCTCTACGCGCATATTCTCGTAGCTCAAAGAGTTGAGCTTCAATACTCATAATTTGGTGGTCATCGTCCTCTGTGCTTTTACGAGCGTAGAGAAAATATTTTGGTTTGAGCATAATGTTTTGCATTAAAATTTTAGACATTCATTATTTCGTTTCCTTTTCGTTCAATGCGCCGTGGGATTATGTGGCTCAATTTCTTGCGAGCCGTGCCTCTGGGCGCGGCGAGCATTCCGACTTGTCCCCAGCGAAAAAGTTGAAAAGTTTTGAATTGTGGGATATTCTGAAAATAGCGCGAACCCATTTTGAGCGAAATTGCTGACGCAATTTCGGCAAGTCCCTGAAATCCGCTCGGGCGCGGCGGAAGGAGGGGGTTGGGGGGAGGAATTCCGCCGCGCCTTCGCTCCGTCCCAAATTATGAAATCGAAACATACAAACATTAAAATATTGCTTTTAATTATTTCGACCATAGTTGTGCCGAACGCATTTGTTTATGCTCATTTGGAAACACATTCTCCTTATGGTTATGATCCTTATCGTACAGAGTTGAATTGTTCATTTTATAATAATTATCAAAATATTGATGTAACTGAATTGGCCAGAAAGCGGGAGTGTGAAATTTCTTCAGAAATTGGCCAAAAAGCTGTAGAGAATAAAGATAAAAATATATGTAATCAAATTAGTGATGCATATAATAAGGAATTTAATAACGGTAAAACATATCCTTTTGGTTCGGCTCTTTCTGGCGGAACATCGCAAGCATTACAAGAAAATATTGAAGGTGCCATAACTAATTGTTATAGAAGAGTGGGCGCTACCTCTGTTATAAAACCAACGCCACTTGTAGAGAAATTTGATAGGGCAATCTTTTTTGTGACTTCCTTAACCGCATTGATATATTTGTTTTTGATACTTTGGTTGAGAAATATTCGAGGACGGAAATTATGGGGAATGTCATTACTTTTTCAAGTTCTAATGTTTATCTTCGTTGGAGCAGTGGGGTTCGTCGCGAATATAGGGTTTGATCGCGGACCAGTTATAGCATCACTCCATGACTTACTCTTTTTTCAACAGACTTATTTGCAATCAATAATTATCACAGGCGTTGTAACTTCTATTTTAACTTTTATTTTGGCTCTATTACTACTCTTGTTTTTCAGAAAGGATTTTAGCTTAAGTGAGCGAACACGACTAGCGCTCTTCTATACCCTCGTCTTTAATCCTTTCTTTTTCCCTGCCGGACAAGTAGTCGGATTGATACATTTAATTTATACGAGGAGCATTGCGCAAAAAATTCGGCCGTGATTAATTTTTCTGCTCATTAAACTTGTGATTAAGGAATTTTTTCCTGATGATGCTGCCAAGAAAGTTGACGCTATTTGTTGGGGTTTGGTAACGACTGATGTTGTGCTACTTGTAGCATATCTGATTGGGTTAGACCAAAAGATAGGCGCAATTTTCTTTGATGATTATTTTTTGGGATTGCGCACAAGCCTCTTCCTGACCTATTTTATAGATATTGCCATCCTTTCATTTATTATTTTGTTTCTACACAGAGAGCTGAATGGAGGATTTCTTATTGGCCTCTTCTGGGGACTTCTTAACTTTTTGGAAACAGTTTTTGATATTTCTTATTTCTGGACTCATCCACATTTCATAGCTGAAGAGTTTATGTTTTTGGCTATATACTTTTTTATGTGTTATTTGTGTGCGACTGTAGTTTTCCCCAATTTCCGTATATTTCGAGTTTTCAAAGAGCACGTTTCGATTTCATAATTTGGGACGGAGCGAAGGCGCGGCGGAATTCCTCCCCCCAACCCCCTTCTTCCGCCGCACCCGAGCGGTCAGGAATTTTTCTCAAAATGGGTTCGCGCTAATTTCAGAATATCCCACATAACAATACTTCCGCGTTTTTCAGAGAAGATTGCCTCGCGGCTTCGCCCCTAGGCTAAACTGCTTCGCTCTAGCGGAACCTTCGGGAGGCGCAAGCTTGCCCGCGCGGGCAAGTCCGGCTTGTAATAACCTTCTTCAAATATATGTTAATGTATAGCTGTGAGAAAAAATTTAGGTGAAGTGTTATTTTGGCTTCATCTTCCCGTAGTTCTTGTCTGGATTGGTCTTTTCTTTTTTCCGCAGGCATGGTGGGAAGATAAAGTATCTTTTCACTTTTGGTTTATTATAACTGTGTTCGCCTCGCAGGTACTTTGGGGTATTGCGATGATTTCTGTCCGCAAAAGGTTTGGCGCGGGAGTATGCCTTCTAACCACGCTCACTCAATACGTGCGGGGATTCTCTATTTCTGACCCGCGCAACTATAATCACACGTTTATCATTGAATTTTGCGAGCGGTTCCGCATCCGGCTGCATGACTCTGTACTTAACACGCTCCTCGTCTCAACCCTCGTTGCGGTAGGCGTTCAGTTTCTTATCGAGACCAGATGGTAGCCTCCCCGCCATTGAAAGAGCGGGGCATTCGGCGGACGAAGTAACACTGTGCGAGTAGCAAGAGCAGCGGGCTGTTCCTTTTCATTTTGTCACTTACTCTTCACTATGATACTCTAGAGTATCATAGTGGAACTTCGCATTTCAAATTGCGCATAGCATCGAAGCTGTATTGCGCATAATACCGCGTATCGAATCTGTGCGGATCGAAGCTGTGCGGAGCTCCGTTGCTTAAACCTTCCTGGTTTTTGAAGGTACTGTTTTAGCCTGTTGGGTTGTATAATGTGAAGTACACGGCGGCCAGTCATTCGACTCTGAAAGTCTAAGACTTGATGAGCTCCCGCGCTTTGAAGTCTAAGCGCAAACAACAGTTCTTTTTTTGTTCCACTCCCTACGAGAAATGGAGGTGAAAAATGGTTAGACGTCGCTTACTGCCACGGATGCTCCTTTGCGTCTTGCTGTTGGGGGCATGCGCGCCGCGGATCGTGCCGCGAGCCACAACGGCAAGCGCCGTAACTTTCCGCAAGTGTGCCGATAGTCCCGTTGGTGTCATTCGGGAATTCATCCGCGGCGTGGCCGAGTTAAGTCTTTCGATCCTGCGATCACTGATCCCGGATGGCACACCCATCCTCGCGGTCTTCGGCGATGGGGATGAGAAACGCGGGAGGGCGGTGGTTAAAGACATCGTGGACCACCCCGAGATTCGCAAGGGTGGCGATGTGGGCAGCGCCTACGAAGTTCTCAAGGTGGAATCCGATTCAACGGATCAGCACCGCGCTCTCATCGAGCGCAGCGTGTCGATTGTGCCCGCCGGCCGCCCCACGGAGCAGTATGAAGAAACATACCAGCGCTGGTTCCGCGTCGCAGTGCAAGTCGAATCTAACTGCATTACGAACGTGGTTCCACTCGATGAGTGGAGGCGTGTATGGCAGTAATCGCCGGTGGGGTTGCCCCACCGGCGAAATTTTTTGTATACTTTTTAAATCCTGATAAGTAGTTGCCTGTAAGGAGGGAAGATTCTAAATACACATATTATACACTATAGTGTATAATATGTGTATTAGGTAATGAAGGCAGAAAGATATCAGATTGTGCCGAAGAGAAAAAGGCCCCCGACGCGCGATGCGCGCGTCGGGGGCGGAGCCGAATGCCGGTCGCTCTCCCTACTTCGGGAGGACGAAGGGCGACGGGTCCTTGGACCAGGCGTTCTTGACGGGGGGCACGAGGCCCAGCGTACCGAGAGTTAGCCCGGAACTCACGGCCGTAGCCCCGATATTGGTGCCGAAAGAAGCTGGTCCCGAAATGACCGAGACCACGCCCCGCTTCTCGATCTCATCCATGGCGCCTTTCACGCCGTTGACGAGGGACCCCGGGATGTTGACGAGCGCCACGCCGAGGTTCTGCGGGATGCTGCCGAAGTCGATGGCCT
>Ga0209542_10008122_pt1 | contig 19704 bp, 28 predicted proteins | sample RifCSPhighO2_01_FD_184028 | JGI IMG/M metagenome (GOLD analysis project Ga0209542, IMG submission 184028) | Soil microbial communities from Rifle, Colorado - Rifle CSP2_plank highO2_0.1 (SPAdes) (version 2) | ecosystem: Environmental > Terrestrial > Deep subsurface > Rock core/Sediment ...
TACTGTAATAGTAGGAGAGTCTGATATTGGTAATTCCTCCATTATACGGGCCGTAAAATATGCTACTACCAACCAATCAGGCCAGTCCTTTATTAAACGGAATGAAAAACATACGGAAGTTACATTGGTATTTAATGATAAAAAGGCTGTAAAATGGCATAAAGATAAATCATCTACTTATGTTACTCAAATAGAAAAGAAAATAAGTAGGTATGAAAAAGTAGGGCGTACTGTACCAGAGGATGTTAAAGGTATATTACAAATTAATGAAATATCTATAGGTGATGATAATTTTTTATTTAATATTGCCAGTCAATTTGACCCGCCTTTTTTAATAACATTTTCTCCGATACAAAGGGCTAAAATTATTGGAGATGTTTCCGGTATTAATACACTGTATTTAGCAATGGTTAATGCCAGGAAAAATGAGCAGTCATTAAAAAAAGGGTATAATAATAGTATTGAATCATTGAACAAAATCCAGGAAAAATTAACTGAATATAATGATTTACCAAAATTTTATGAGCGATTGCAGCAATATAAGATTTTATTGGATAAGACCAACCAACTGAATTTTTTGAAAAGTACCTTGTTAAAACTATCAGAACAGTATAAAGAGCTTATTCAGCAAAGAGAATTATTAGTAGATGATTGTGAGAGATTAAAAAATCTCAACAGTAAGTATTCCTCTATTATTCAGGATATTGTTTCTAAACAAGCTATATACAACTCACTTATTAGTATAAAAAATAAGATACTTGATATAAGAAAAACAAAGGAATCTAGTATAGATAATCTCAATAGATTGCGGGATGAATATGATCATATTAAAAAGCAGTCCAATATATGTCCCACTTGTCTACGCCCAGTATGAAAGCAATCATTGTTAACGATGTCCATTCCTGTGACCGTTCTCCGCATAACCGATCCTCATCATATAGCGATGATATTTTCGATAAATTAAAATATATTGTGTCTCTTACTGAAGATCCAGTATATACATTTTTAGCTTTTACAGGCGACTTATTTCATTTTCCACAGCCATCAAAAGTTAGTCATTTTTTAGTAAGTAGATGGTTTGATATTTTAGATAGTGTAAAATGTCCTGTATATATTGTCCCAGGAAACCATGATTTATCTAGCGGTAGATTAGATAGCCTACCAAAGCAACCCATTGGGTTGTTATCAAAGCACCCTTCAGTTGAAATTCTCCATTCTGGAAAAAGAATCAGAACAGATGATGGAATAGATATTGCTGGAGTAGAATGGAATTATTCCACAGATTCATTTTTTATTAGAGATAAATTAGGGAAAACTTGTGATATTTTGTTAACCCATGCTCCTATATCCCCTGTGTCTAATCCTTTTTATTCCACTATTTCTTACAGTGAATTAAGCGGTATCGCAAAGTTTATCTGTTATGGGCACATACACAATCAGCATCCTGTTGAGATAATAGATAGCACAATTTTTGTTAATCCTGGAGCATTATCACGAGGTTCATTATCTGATGATGATTTAAAGAGGAAACCATCCATTGCGATAATAGATTTTTTTGATAATAGTGTTAGTTATCTAGCAGTTCCATATAAACCCGCAACGGATGTATTTTTTATGGAAGCCGCTAATATTAAAAAAGAAAATAGGGAATCTATTGAGAAATTTATTGCTAATCTAAATCTTACCAGTATCAGTAAGATTACAGTTGAATCAATTATTAGTGAGGTATCAAAAATAACTGATAATCAACAAGTAATAGAAAAAATACGTGAGTTTCTTTTATATGCTAGATAAAAAAATAGATCAATTGAGAAAAATTGAATCTTCCATAGCGGTTATGGAAGATAAGATTAAAAACCTTGATCAGGAAATAGTTCTTTTAAAGTTACAGTTAAAAAATACGTATAGTATTTTTGATATAGATATGTTAGACATTAAATTAACAGAAATATCGAAAGAGATTGATGATTTATATGGGGTTTTAAAATCTAGTAATCTGTTGGAATGAGATGGATCTACGTACATTAGAGTCTAATTTTCTTCTTGCTGAGAAGCAGTATCATCAGCGATTCGGTGAGAAAAAAGTATACGATAGGGAGATGGAAAAGCTACGCCTTGCGATTGATGAATTATCATCCGATATTCAATTATTAGATCAGACCTTAATTATCTTACAAAAAGTTTCCACGTCCATACAAGAAAATTTTTTACGTACTTTAGAGTCTTTAGTATCAGAGGGTTTAACAGCCGTTTTTGATGAGTCTATTAAATTTAAAATAGCTCCCTCTGTTAAAAATAATATAGTCCATTTAGATTTTGAGTTGGAGAATGTGGATGGTATTGTTACTGATATAGTAGATGCTAGAGGAGGCGGTTTAATTAGTTTTTGTAGTGTCCTTTTGAGAATCCTTGTAGTACGATTACTGGCTCCGTTTGGTGTTCGGCAGGTTGTATTTCTCGATGAATCATTAGGTATGCTTTCTGATGGATATGTACCAGCAGCGGGAGAGTTTTTGTCAAAACTCGCAATGGATTTAAATATTCAAATACTATTAGTTACACATCAACGTGATTTAGTTGATTATGCAGATATGGCATATGAATTGAAACGGAGTAGTACTGGAGATATAATAGCTGTAGGGATTAAGGCATTATCTAATGGCAATAAATGATATATACTGCCAAGTAAAAAAGATGTATTTGGAGTATAATTGTAGCTTTGTTGAAAAGTATTTAAATCGGGAATTTATATCAATTCTATTCATTGAAATGTTGTAATACCAACAGATAAAAAATAATATGTTTTCCGAATTCCACGAGGATATGTTATGCAGAGTGAAAAGAATATCAGGCGTTTGAGTGAGGAAGCTATTCTGGACTTTCTACATAAATCTGGCAAACCTGAATCGCCTAAATATATGATAGAAAGTATTAAAGAAAATCCGATACTAAAAGAGAGGATTATTCGTGAGGTTATATGGCTACTTATCGGTCGTGCGGAGATTAATTTTACTGCAGATCGCAAACTGGAGATCAAGAGCACCTCATTAAACAATGGTTTAATGTATGTCTAGATAGGGCGACAAAATACAATCCATATGGAAGATTTCAATCACTGGGTGAGGCGTTATGGAAAGATCGGGAGATAAGGGATCTATTAGATATAAACCACTTCCCCTTATATATTATTACAATCAACCTCTAGTAAGGTAGATCAATTGGTAGATTTGATATATAAAGAACTACATAACTACTCATAGTTTGTTTAGTTAGTACTTAGATTAAGGAGATGTTTGAGTAATGAATAATTTAATTTTACAAACTGATTCTTATAAGTATTCACATTATCTTCAGTATCCACCTGGAAGTTCTTCTATGTTTTCTTATTTTGAATCTCGTGGTGGGGAACATTCATCAACTATATTTTTTGGACTTCAATATTATTTAAAGAAGTATTTAACTGGCTCTGTTATTACATTGGATATGGTTGAAGAAGCCAGGAGTTTTTTAAAATTGCATGGAGAGCCTTTTAATTATGATGGATGGAGATACATAGCTGAAAATTTAGGTGGGTTGATTCCAATTAGAATTCGTGCTGTTCCAGAAGGAACTCTGATTCCTAATTTTAATGTATTGTTTACAGTTGAGTCTACCGATCCTAAAGTATTCTGGATTACATCTTTTTTTGAAACATTATTAGTAAGACTTTGGTATCCAATTACTGTTGTTACTAGAGATTTTTATCTAAAGAGGGTCTTATTAGATTATTGGCGTAGAACTTCAGATGCATCTGATGATATGGTAGCATTTCAGTTACATGATTTTGGAGCAAGAGGAGTCTCTAGCGGTGAATCTGCCGAAATTGGAGGTATGTCTCATTTAGTTAACTTTTTAGGTAGTGATACAGTGGAGGGTGTATGGGCTGCTAATAAATATTATAATATGGATATGGCAGGATTTTCTATTCCAGCATCAGAGCATTCTACTATTACATCATGGGGTAGGGAACATGAAGTAGATGCTTTTGAAAATATGATTAATAAATTTGGAAGTTTTGGGAGTATATTTGCATGTGTATCTGATTCATATGATATTTGGAATGCTGTGTTAAATTTATGGGGTGGTAAACTATATAATAAGATTCTTGCTTCTGGTGCTACTCTTGTAGTAAGACCTGATAGTGGAGACCCTATAACAGTTGTATGCCGTATTTTACACATGCTGGAAGATAAATTTGGGGTTGCTATTAATTCTAAGGGATATAGGGTTTTAAATCATGTTAGAGTTATTCAAGGAGATGGAATTGATTATACTTCTCTAGTTGATATATTAGAAGCTGTTGTTAGAGAGGGTTTTAGCACAGAAAATGTAGCTTTTGGTATGGGTGGAGGTATGCTACAAAGATTGAATAGAGATACTCAAAGGTTTGCTTATAAGTGTAGTAGTATTACGATAGATGGGGATGTATATCCTGTGTATAAAGCGCCAGTAACAGATATAGGTAAGCGAAGTAAGAGTGGGCGGCTTGATTTAATTATTAATACTAATGGAGAATATGAGACAGTCTCATTAGATGGTAATCAGGTATCATTACCATCTACTGTAATGAATACAGTTTTTGATTGTGGTCAAGTTTTAATCAATGAAAATTTATCTACGATTAGATATAAATTATCTTAGGTGGATGCTATGTCTCGTCCCAGTTGGCGTCAGTATTTTTTAGATGTTGCGAAAGTTGTATCCTCAAGAGCAACCTGCCCAAGGGCTTCAGTAGGTGCTGTAATGGTACGGGATAATCATATTATCCTTACTGGATACAATGGCGCTCCTTCTGGTGATAGTCATTGTATAGATGTTGGATGCGATTTAATTGTAATAACAGAGGAGGAGACGCATTGTAAAAAGGCGATTCATGCTGAGGCTAATGTAATATTAAAAGCAGCGAAATATGGTATTAGTACGAATAATTGTGATATGTATATATATGCAGATCCATATATGAAGTGCTGTTGGAGATGTAAACAAATATTGCGAAATTCTGGAATTAGTGTGGTTTATTATATAGATGCTTCTGAAGTTATTAGGCCAGATTTCCATCAGTTTTGTTTTAAAACCGATATAATAGATCCCATGTAGTTTAGTGGGGATTGATATAATGAGTAGTGCTAAATTTAATGTAATAGATAATAATGTTGATGGACTTTTATATATTAATCCTATTGTATCTTTCAAAAGATTTAGAATAAAAAATTCTAGTGGTGGATGGGTATTACATAGTCCATTACAAGGAGATTTATGGCCTTTTAAAATAGCGCTCAAGGCTTATATTGATAAAACTTCTAAGCCCCCCTGTGATATTACTAGAGATAGTAGTGTCGGTATTTATAGTACAAAAAACACATGTAATGATGATTATCTTTCTAGATATATCCTTGGTACAATATATAGTTGGGGTAGGATAATAGAGCATGAAAATGGTTATCGCTCTGAGTTTGCTTATATTAAAAGTATTGAGAGCATACCATGCTCTATATGTTGTATTTCTATAAAGGACATTGATAATTCTTTTTATTTAGATTCTCCAGGATGTGTAGCTATTTTATGTTCTTCTTGTTATACAACTCAATATAGATATTCTAAATCTTTATTTGGTAGTATAGAAAAATATCCAATAAGAGCTGTTCTAGAATCTTTAGTATATTCCTATGGATTAGAGTGTTTTTTATTATGAATAATAAAAAAATGCGGTTATTAATTTGTGGGGATAGAAAATTTACTGATTATAATACTATATATAATACTGTTAATTATATATTAAATACATTAAATATTGATATTGAATGTATTATTGAAGGAGGTGCAAAAGGTGCAGATAAATTTGGCAAACAAGTAGGTGATGCACTTGGTATTTCTGTTATATCTTTTCCAGCTAAATGGGATGCTTACGGAAAAAGTGCGGGTATGATTAGAAATAAGCAAATGATGGATGAGGGAGATCCTAATTTTTGTTTAGCATTTCACGATGCTATTATAAATAGTAAAGGAACTAAAGATATGATAGATAGATGTAAGAAGCGTAAAATTCCTGTTATGCTTATTGGTTCAAATTTATAAGTATGGTAGTGAAAATTTTAGGTATCTGTAATAGTGCTGAGAATGACTATAAAAATATGTATGATATACATATTTTTAGAGAAAGGTGTTATGTATGATTAAAATTGATTATAAGTATCCTAATTTTGTTCTTTCATTTCCTTTTAATAAATCTGATCTATTAACTGTAAAAAACCTACCTGTTAGAAATTATCGAAAGGAAGATCATGCATGGTTTGTTCCAGGTCTTGCTGTCAAGACTATAGAGCATTTAAAGGTATGTTGGACTCCAGTTGCACTAAATGCGGTAAAATATATTAATAAAAATCTTTTAGACCTAGTGGATATAAAATTTACGGGATCTAAAAATGAGGTATTATTACGTGGCTATCAACGAGTTGGTGTTGAATTTTTAAAAACAGCTAAAAAATGTCTTTTAGCGGATGATATGGGACTGGGGAAAAGCTTACAGTTAATAACAGTAATGGTTGAATTAGGATTTAAAAAGAATTTAATTATATGCCCCTCAAGTTTGAAATACAATTGGGAAAACGAATTTAAAAAACATTTTAATATTCAGCCTATAGTTATAGATGGGAATAAAAAGAAACGTGCTGAGTTATGGGCGGCTGATAACTCCTTTATTATATGTAGCTATGATATTCTTAGGTTTGATTGGTCTATAATACCAAAAATATGGGATGTTATTGGGGCCGATGAAATTGTTTTTTTAAAATCTCGCCAAGCTGTTCGATCAAAATTAGCAAAGAGGCTTCAAAGTAATATTAGAATAGGATTATCTGGATTTCCATTAGAGAATAATTTAGAGGAATTTTACTCTATCATGGAATGGATTAGACCAGATATTCTTCCTACATTTGGACGGTTTAGAAGTAGGTATGTTCAATATGACTGGAGTGGCTTACCTGTATCATGGAAAAATATTGATGAGTTGCATTTGTTAACATCCCCATTTATTTTACGTAGAACAAAGGAAGGTGTATTACAGGAACTTCCTGATAAGGTGTATGTAGAATATCCATTAAGTCTTACTACCTCGATGGAAAAGATATATAGTTCTATTTGTAAAGAATTTTTAATATATTTGAGATCTGAGAGTGATAGGGAATGGAATTCACTTGATCCACTTGTTAAATTGATTAGAATAAGGCAGTTTGTGGAATTTCCAGATATATTGGGCTTTAAGACGGATAATATTAAATTAGATTGGTTGAAAGAGGTTTATGAGTACACGCCTAAATTAGTTGTCTTTTCATGTTTTGCTGAGACTGTGAAACGTCTGGCGGATGAATTTAATACAGGTTATGTAATTATGGGAGATGTTGTAAGTAAAAATCGTTTTGATATTGTTGAACATTTTAATAAAATAGATCGGGGTATGCTAGTGTCTACAGATGCTGGTAGATTTGGGTTGAATATTACAGGGGCTTCTAATATAGTACATTTTGGTTCTTTTTTTAATCCAGCTACAATGATGCAGCGGGAGGATAGACTTCACAGGATAGGCCAAAAAAATTCTGTGACTGTTTTATCTCCTTTTTATATGGATACAATAGATCAGGGAATTAGAGAAATATTTTTAAAAAGAAAAAATGATGTGATAGATTTTCTTGATGGATCAGATAAAATGTCTAGGTCGAAATTAAGTAGTATAGACTTTAAAAATTTAATATTTGGGGGTGTGTAATGAATGTATATGAAAATGGTTCATATAACAGGAAATATGTTTCTTGAAAAATAAAGATTTTAGCTTATATACTTCTAAAGATATTTTAGATTATTGGAAAAAGAAGTATAAAAAAGTATTTAATAATACTTATTCATCTTTTATTGGATATGAACTGAAGATGATAAAAGGTTTATTAGAATCTTATGGGGTTTTTAATATCCTTTTGTCTATTGATAATTGTATGAGTCGTGGTGATAATATTATTATTAAGTACTTTATTGATCGTATTGATCAATATCTTCCAGATACGAAATATCCTGATATATATTTAAAAATTAAGCTATTTGGTGGAACAGAAGAACTGGAGAAGCTTAAGATATTAGAACAGTTAGAAAATAGATGTTTTATCAATCCTATAACTATTAGAGATGAGAAAAAAATAGTGTCAGATTTACAAAAATGGGTGTCTGAAAATGTTGTGTATTAAACCTATAGAGCTAACTATTTTTTGGCTTCCAGAAGGTATAGCTGCAATTACTTTATGGCCTGTTATTTTATATAGGAGAACATATCGTACTGATATTTCTATTAGAGCACATGAATTCATACATTGGTATCAAGCATTAAAATGGGGTGTTATACCTTGGTATATTACATATTTAGTTTTAAAAGTTTTCTATAGGGGTAGACCTATTTTTGACCACCCACTAGAGAAAATAGCTTATAAAGAAGGGAGGATAGTATCTGATAAACTTTTAAGAAATGAGGATGCCTCTGATTATTTAAACATTAAATATGGGGTTCGATAATCATTGTGGCAGAGAGTTTTAGTTTTATAGAATCTGCAATAGTTTTTAATACTAAAAATTTTCTAGATCTGCAGAAACAGAGTTTTGATGATAAAGATTTTTCTATTCATGGGGATGCGTATCAATTTATTTTAGATTATTTCGATGAATGCGGTAAGTTTCCTCAAAATTCCTTATTAAAGGAAAAATTTATTGACTTAGATGTATCTGCAATAGGTGTAGATCTAATATATGCTATTAAAATATTTTATAAACAGGTTTTATTTAGATTAGCTGTTCCTACGATAAAGAAATATAATAAACCAATTGTTGATAGTCCAGAAGAGGCTATACCAAATTTAATCTCTGATCTGGAAGAACTGGTTGTTAGGTTTAATGATGATATTGTTCTTTATGATGATGGCAGTGATAGGAGACTGCAAAAATTTTTAGAGCGGAAAAGTCAGAGGTCTTTAGATAAATTAGGGATAATAGGGTATCCCACACCATTTGCATCTTTAAACAATATTGGTGTCGGTATACAACCAGGTGAGTTATATTCTTTGTATGCAAGACCAACCATTGGAAAAACTTGGATGTGTGTTACAATGGCTGCAATAGCTGCTAGATTACATAAAAAAGTACTGTTTATTACCTGTGAAATGCCTTCTAATAAAATTGAGGCACGACTTGATATTGTACTAGCAAATAAAATGGGATATGAATTTTCTCACAGTGAATTAGTTAGTGGTGGTAATCTTGATCAAGAAGCGTACAGTGATTTCTTAAAAAAATTGGATAAAAACAGTGTTTTAATATGTGATCATATTGGTCATAAAGAAATTACTGTATCTGGGGTACTCTCATTAGTTAGAAAATATAAACCAAGTATTTTAATTATTGATAATATTCATTTATTAGGTGTGGATTCTGTTAAGGAAAGTGCTGCATGGGAACGAAATTTTAATTTATTTAGGCGTATTAAAACATTATGTGTGTCACAGCGGATTGCTGCATTTGTTACGACACAGGCAGGACGTGGTGCTTATGATCTTTTTAAACCTCCAAAAGCAACAGAAGTGTATTTAGGAGATGCTTTATTACAAAATTCAGATATAGTTTTTTCTATGTGTATGGATGAGCATGATGAATATGTACGAGAAGTACATATTCAAAAAACAAGGGATTTAATAGCTCCTGTGGATTATATGATTTTTGATTGGCATGTAGATACTGGATTAATTAAGGAAAGAGAGGGCAAAAAGTACGTTCAGTAGTTCCATTGCTTTAAAAAATGTGGGGGTTTATAATATTTCTATGGTACAACGGAATTGGGTTAGGGCGTTAGAGTTATCTGGAATTAATGTGCCAGATAATAAGAAAGAGTTTAATATATCCTGTCCTTTTCATGCACATGATGATCATCCATCCCTTTCGATAAATGCAGAAAAAGGTGTTTGGATTTGCCATGCAGGTTGTGGTAAAGGAACAATAAGAGATTTTTTATTAAATATTTGAATACCTCTATAATGGAGGTTGATAGAATATCTCTTATTGATACAGTTGAAGAAGTTGATCTTTTTCAAATTAAAGAGTCCGAAAAAAGTACTAATAATATTTCATACCCACTTTTCTTTCCCGCTGATCAATTACGAGTTCCACAATTTATAATAGATCGTGGTTTTAACAAAAAAATCTTGAGAAAATGGGGTTGTGGTTTAGGGAAAGGTGGGTCTTTATTAATACCTGTTTATAATCAGTTTGCAAAACTTGTTGGGTGGATAGAACGATTTCCACCTAATAGAGAAAAACGGTATTTAAATCATCCATTTAATGTATTTAAGAAATCTACAGTTCTTTTTGGTTATCCCTTTATAGACAGAGAAAAAGAATTTATTTGTTTGACGGAAGGTGCTTTAGATACAATATGGATGAATCAACATGGATTTAATTCATTAGCTATTTTAGGCGTTAGTTTATCAGACATACAATTGTGTCTTTTAAATGATATGAATATTCGTGAGATCGTGTTATGTTTTGATAACGATAATGCTGGAGTATTATGTACTGAAAAAATTTATAAGAGTATTTCCAAATATTTTTTAGTTAGTACTATATCTATTCCACAAGGTAAAAAAGATGTCCAGGATATTAGAGATGAGCAAGAATTAAGGAGGGTAATAGATAGTAGATATTTATTTTAGACTGTAATTTATATTATTTTTTGATGTATGGGTTTTGTAGTAATATAGAGCGCTTCATTATTTATTTTTAAAGGAGTTTAGATTTTATGGCTGGTGTTGAGGAAATTACAAAAAGAAAGGCAGATATTTCTAGTAATGGAATAAATAGAGAGATCTTTTTTCAAGATGGAGATCAAGTAATTGGGGTGGTGGTTACGAAAGATGGTGTGCAAGATAATCGGTTACAAGATTATTGGCAGCATGTTATGGAGCTATCCCCAAAGAAATGGGAGTATACGTTTTGTAAAGAATCTGCTGGACAGGAATGTGTAGATTGTGATGGGGGGGTTCCCAGGAGGAGAAGGTTTGGATTCTGGATATATGCCTATTATTCTCTACATAATAAACCTTTGGATAGAGTAGAAACAAAAGAAGTTCGTGTTTTGGGAAAGATCTTATATCAACGTGATATTAATGATTTCCGTATTATTAATATGCCATTTGGTAGAAATGATTCTTTTTGGAATAGATTTACGTCTGTTTACTATGAAAATGATAGTAATTTTAATACATCAGTAATTAGAGTAACTAAGACTGGTGAGGGTATTAAAACTGATTGGGGTGTTTCTCAAACGAAATCCACCGTAGATCTAACAGAAGAGCAATGGGAAGAGGCGAAGAAATTACCTGGTATAGTAGACTATTTTATGGAGAGGGAGGAGCAACGACAAGTGGCTAAGGGTGTGCCTATTGATGAGATTCCTACTTTAGATCTTGGTAGTGATGGAGATGATGATATTACAAAAAGTCTTTTTTAAGAAATAGTACTTTCTTATATATTTTATAGGATGTGCAAGGAGTGTTACTATTTTATATATAAATTGATTGTGGGCGTTATATATTAGTGGAATCATCTCCTTGCATTGAAATATCGTGTTTATTATGAAAGATTATTTATATACATCCATGCATTTTGTGAATGACTCAAATGATTTTATCTCTCTTTTAGATTTTATTACTAAACAACCTTTTTTAGTTATAGATACAGAAACATCGGGATTAGATGTTTGGAATAATGATAGTGTATGTGCTATTGGATTGGGTAATGTTAACCATCAATTTTTTTTAGATCTTCGATTATCTGTTTTTGATTTGTCTAGATTGTTTAATGTAATCTGTAAGGTGCCTGTTATTGTAGGGCATAATATTAAATTTGATTTGGCTGGTTTATATCGTTTAGGGTATGATCCTCCTTATGAACAGTCTATACATGATACTATTGTTATGGCTCGTTTAATCACGTTTAATCAGTTTCCTAGATTAGATCTAAATAATTTAATGGATACATATATTGCTCCTGAAAGTTCAATCTATGAATTACGATTTAAGGAATTGATGAAGGAAAATAAAATCAAACAGTATAGTAAAGTAGATACTGAATCTTTAGGTATCTATTGTATGAATGATGTATTTTATGCAGCACGTTTGTATTCTTTTTTTAAATATAAGCTAGATGGATCAAGATATAAGGATATTTGGCTTCAGGAATCAAAGGTCAGTAAGGTTTCTTGGGATATGGAAAAACATGGTTTACATATTGATACAGATTATTGTAAATATGCTATGGATATTTTAAATATAAAATCTGCAAAACTTCAGTTAGATATTAATCAAGTATATGGTTCTTCTGTTAATCTATCGAGTAATATTCAGGTAAATAATCTCTTTAAGAAATTAGGTATTAGTTCTCCTATTAAAACTGAGAAACTAGCAGATAGTTGGTCGCAAAAAGCATTGGCAAGTGTGGATCATCCAGTTGCTGCAAAAATCAGTGACTGGAGAAATATGCAAAAAATGGTGAATACATATTTTTTGCCTTATCTAGAACGAGAAAATCCATTGCATTGTACGGTAAAAAATTGGGGTACTGTTACTGGTCGTTTTTCATATGCAAACCCCAATTTTCAAAATATACCAAAGGTAAATATACCAATTTTTGATAATGATAATATTGATACAGAGTATTCTGCTACTATACGTAATATGCTTGTATCAGATGAAAAACGTAAGAGTGGTCAATCTGTTTTTTATAGGGCATCATTATCACATGGTTTAGATATTTTTGATGATAATAAATCAATATCTGTTCGTCGTGCAATTGTTCCTAAAGAGGGTAATGTATTCTTATCTTATGACTATGCCCAAATGGAGATGCGTATCCTTTTTTATTATTTAGATTCCCCTGAGTTGGACGGGTATTTGAGGGATAGAAATTGGGATGGTCATAGTTGGGTAGCAGAGCATGTTTGGGGTGTGGATAAATCACAAAGTAATTTTAAAATGTTTCGTGATTTAGCTAAGTCTATTAATTTTGGTGTGATTTATGGTGAAGGTGATACGTTGCTTGCAGCTCAAATAAATAGAACGGTTGAGGAAGCCCAGGCATTTAGAGAAGAGTATTATAATCGTATTCCAGGAATTAAAAGTTTTATAAGATCTCTTAAAGATACTCTTAAAAAACGTGGGTTTATATTTAATAAGTTTGGGCGATTGTACTCAGTTCAAGATGAGCGATCATATGTATTGCTTAATTATTTAATACAAGGAACCAGTGCGGATTTTGTAAAAAATCGCATGTGTGTTATTTACGATCATCTATTATCTCGTCAAGGATTGATAAATCAGGTACTTCAAGTGCATGATGAGATAGTAATAGAATGTTCTAGGGATGCTGTTGAAGAATGTGCTTTTCTAATTAAAGATATACTAGAAGAACCTATATTACGTATATCTTTACCTGTTGATTTAAATATTTGTTATCCTAGTTATGTTCATAAGATCAAGTACGATAAATTTTTAGCTCTTTTTCCACCAATGTTACGGCAAGGAGTTATCTGAAAATTTATTGGTTTTATATAACGGAATACTTATAGATACATTAGGGGGTTTTATGTCATATGATGATATTATAAATAGCTGTAAGGAAAAAATTCGATATGGTGATTTATGGCAGGACTTTTCGGTAGAGGAATTAGTAGAATATGGTAGGATAAAAGCAAAGAGAGGCTTACTTTTATATAAGAATCATAATATAGAAAAATTTGAGGATGATATAATGGATGCTATTAATATATTAGTAATGTCTATACAACGTATTAAATATCATAGGGAGTATGGAAATTTTGATGTGTTGCCAATTTAATAAAAAAGAAACTTTTGTATCTTATATTGCTGATGTCGCTTCGTCAGTTTTTGATTTTCATCAGCGATTTAATGTACCTTTACTGGAATATAATACATATCTAGAAAAAAATGACGATTTTAAAAAATATGTAATTGACCTTGTAAAAGATAGGGTTCTTTTACAAACTGAAGAAATTGGGGAGTTATGTGATGCAGTTAATAAATTTAAATTTCCTGAGTTAGCTGATGAAGCAGCTGATGTTTTATACGTAGCTATTGGTACTATATTATCATTGGGTAATTTAGGTTGTATTGGATGTAATAATGTTATAGAAAAGAATGATGGTAAAAATCCTTTTGAATATGCAAAATCTAGATCAGGAAAGGTGATTAAAGAAAATGAGTAGAGAGAAAATATCGAGATTTGGGAATATTTATATAGTAGATCAAAGATGTTATTGTAATGATTGTAAGATGTTTGGATCTAAATTATTCTATCGAATAGATGCACGTTGTTTAAATTGTGGCTCATTTTTTATAGCACAATATCGCAATGGGGATACAGTTCATAGCTATAGTATTAAGTGCCCTGTTTGTGAATGTGAGGGGCATATTATGGCAGGGACGATAAAAGGAGCAGACGATCTTCTTGATTTACAGAGATAATAATCTAAATATATATAATATTAAAAATAGGTTAGATGCAGCATCAAGTACTTTTTGGTGGTGGAAAGTATGGAATGATGGTACAGTAAAAATAATTAATATGAAAGATGACGATAGATTTCCATATATTATTGCCACTGTATATGATGGCAATAATCGAGAAGTTGGAGGTGAGTTGAATATGGAGCAGACTATAAACAATGCTAGTTTTATAGCTTATGCACATCAAGATATTAGAATTTTATTGTCTTATATTCGTATGTTAGAATCCTATGTGGAGAATTGTAAATGCCATTACGAAAAAAAGATCTAACTGATATATCTTCTATTGAATCCATATTAAAAAAATATGACGGTCTTTTAGAGAGAGGTGATTCAGAAACATTTAAATATACTAGAATTCCGTTTGATATTTCTCCACTAGATATATTAATAGGTGGTGGTATTCCTCGAAAACGTATCACTATTTTTACTGGTAAATCAAATACAGGGAAGAGTTTCCTTGCATCCCAGGTTGTTAAAAGTGTGCAGAAAATGGGAGGTATTGCTGCATGGATTGATACAGAAATATCTTGGGATGATATATGGATGACTAAATGTGGTGTGGATTGCAATAAATTGCTGCTATCTCAACCAACAACCGGAGAAGAAGCTCTTGATTTAATTAGAGGGCTAATGAACGATGGAATTGATCTAATTGTCTTGGATAGTGTAGCTGGATTAGTTCCATCTGCTGTTCAGGAGGAGAGTTTTAGTTATAACCCAATGGCCTGGCAGGCCAGGTTTATTAATCAATCACTTCCTAAATTATTATCTTCTCTAAAATATGGATCTGCATTAATTGCTATTAATCAGTTAAGATCTAGTATAGGGCCATTTTCTAGTGCTCCAATGCCAGGGGGTGTTGGTCAGACTTATTTTAGTCATGGAATTTTGGAAACTCGTCGTGCGGGTTGGATAGAAGAGCATGGTGAAAAGGTTGGTTTTGATATAAATATAATATTTCGTAAAAGCAAAACAGGTGGTTTGGTATACCAATCATGTACAGTACCGTTTAAATTAGAAGGTACGTTTGATATACTAGAAGTATATATTAGGGAGGCGTTAGCATCTGATATTATTGTAAAATCTGGAAGTTGGTTTCAAATTAGTTGGAATGGTCATAGAGAGCATGGTCAAAATGGACTGCATGATTATTTCCTATCTAATCCAGAAGAGGTGAATATATTGAAAATGAAGATTGGTGGTATAGATAAATCTAGAAGATGATAGTGATGCCTTAGATAGCCTATGATATATTTATATAATAGGTATTTTTATTATTGTAATTAAATATGTTTGATTTAAAAGACACTATTCCAGATGCCAGTAATTTAAAAAATCTGTTGGATGGTCTTGAGGGATATTTAGAACGGCCTATTGATCCAATATATCGTGATTTTATTATTAGTGCAATGTTTGCGACGTGTGGTCTACAAATTCGCAATTTAATTCTTTATATATCAGATTATTTATTATATAATGTGTGTGATAATATATATGATTTTCGTCAAATATTAGTTAAGGGATACTATAAATTATCTGAGGATCTGTTAGTTTAATATGTTAGAGATTAAGGGAAATATTTGGGATTATTATGATAGGGGATTTATTATTTCAGTGACTACTAATGGTAATATAGATAAGAATGGTAACGCTATTATGGGAGCTGGGATAGCAGGTCAGGCGGCTAAAAAATTTCCCGATATTCGTAAAATGTTGGGAACAGTTTTAAATGAATTTGGTAATATTCCATATTATTTTCCTGATTTACGGATTTTAACCATTCCTACAAAAAATGAGGTTTGGAAGCCGTCAAGTTTATTGTTAATTGAAAAAGGTTGTGAATGGTTGAAAAGATTCGCTGATGGGCATGAGGATATTGTAATTGAAGAAAAGAACAAACCCACTAAAATATGTGTTACTAGATTTGGAACCTTAAATGGTGGGTTAAATTGGATACATGTAAAACCCATAATGAATAAATATTTAGATGATAGATTTATATGTGTTGATTTATTAAATAAATAATGCCTGAACGTGATTTTACAGAGCAGGAGATGGAGTTGGCAAAAGTTCTTGATGAATTAGGTATGCGATACGAATATCAATTTGAGGTGTATCCATATACATTAGATTTTTATATACCTATGCATCACCTTGTTATTGAGGCTGATGGTATGTATGGACATTATAAAAAGGCGGATAGAAAAAGGGATTTATATTTGAAAAATTGTGGTTTTTCTGATATAATAAGAATTAAAGGTTATGGTTTTCAAGATATTTTAGTCGAGTTATTAAATAAACTTTCTACGTTAGAATAAGAATATATATGGTTATTTATTTTGGCAAGTATAGACGATATTTCAAAAAAAGGATCTGGGAAATCTGATTTATGGTTATCAAAAGAGTTAAATTCACTGGTCTCTCCATCTAATAATAATTCAAAAAATGTCTTTTATGCGAGTTCTATTGGAAACCCGTGCGATAGATTTTTATACCTACAATATAATGGTTTATTGCCAGTAGAATATATACCCGCACAGTTATTGCGGGTTTTTGATAATGGACATGCAGCAGAAGATCGTTATGCTCGTTATTTTGAACGTTTAAATGCTTTAGTAAGTAGAGAAGTTATAGCACGTATTGAAAGCCCTCCTATTCACGGTAGGGCAGATTTTATTGTTACGTTTCCTAAATTAAGTATCCCTCGTTTCATTATTGAATTAAAAACCATTAAAAGCGCCGATTTTAAAAAACTTCTTAGTCCAAAGAAAGAGCATTTAATACAACTACAATTTTATCTAAATGTATTAAATATTGATTCTGGTGCTGTTTTATATGAAAATAAAGATTCACAAGAAATAGTTTCTTTCCTATCTCATAAAAGTCCAATGGTTTTTGAAGGTTTTATTCGTAGGTGTAAAAATATACAAAATTTAAAGGAGATACCAGATATATCTAAAGATAATCATCCCGAATGGTGTCAATGTATTAAATATATTTCTACAAATTAATAAGGTCTGTATAGAGTTTTAGATTTTATTATATAAATAGGAATTAAGGTTTATGAGTACAGATACGTTAGTTAAAAACCATATTATTGTTAAAGATAGTGAAGGGCTTTTTGAGTGGGTCTATACCGTTAATCCTGATGAATGGGAGGGGTTAAAAGAAAAAGGTCGTATAGATGAGCATGGCAGGCTTCTTTTAACACTACCATATATTGCATCCATTAAAAAAATTTCTGCTGATGATATAATACAACATATTAATGATCGAATATATGATATGGATATACCAGATATTAAGATTGATATAAAGCATACAGAGAACATAGCTTTTGATAGCTTACAGGATAAAACTAATATGGAATTAGAGAATCTACTCTCATTAGCCGGTAGTTATCGTTCTTATATTGAATCTCAATTATCTATTGTTGAATCAGAAAAACATGTTTTGGATGCTTTTTATGAAGATGGCTTAAATAAAACCCTTTATTTATTAGAAGATAGATATAAAAATAGGGATGGGGGTCGAAAACCTAATAAAGAATCATTAAAAGGTGAGGCATTGTCATTGAATCCTAGATTGGGAGAAGTACGTCAAAAATTAATTGAAATAGAGGCTTTGTATATTCGATTGAGTCGGGTTAGAGAGGTTTGGGCTACTATTTCTAGGATAATTGGTTTACGAGTGAGTGGTGCGGAGAAGGTTTAAATATTAAATGCAGCTGTTTTTATGAGTTTATACGATCTTATCTTATATAAATATATTATTAATTTAGTTTATTATACTAGAGTTTTACCAATATAATTTAGAGTATGTAAATATGTTTTTTATTGGTTTTGATTGCTCATCTAGAACTATACATATAGTTGTATTAGATGAGCAATCAAATATTGTGGTAATGAAAAAATTTTCTAGTAATACTAAAGATGTGGATATAAGATGTTGTGATTTATCTGCTCAATTAAGGAATTATATAATTGAACAGGCAGATATTTTTCTGAATAGTAAATGTACCATAGAAAATCCAATAGTTGTTCAAAATGTCAAAGCGTCTTTTTTAATTGCTAATGTTATTAATGCTGTAAAGATTCGTTTGTATGATGCTGGCATAGATTTTTGGGGGCTTGATAATAAGGTCTGGAAACGTGGTTGTTTAGGTAATGGAGGTGCGTCAAAAGATGAGATTTTACGTTTTGCAGAAATTAAATGGGGAAAGGGGATTTTTAGTGAACAGGATTTTGCTGATAGTGCGTTAATTGGTTTTTATGGTTGGTTAAGATTTAATAATAAGGGATAGAGATTTTTGTATATATGGCAGATATAAAAATAAAAATTAGTGCTCGGTGTGAACGAGGAGCGCATAAAAGATGCACTAACTTGGTGAAAGCTGGGGTAAAATGTAATTGTCAGTGTCATAGAAAGTTGGCGGTATTATGACAGTAATCGGTCTTGATTTTGATGGTGTATTAGCAGATTTTTATTTTAAATTAAGATATGAGATCGGTAAACATTATAATATTCAATTTGATTTTAATGATATATATCATCAAGATATAAGAAATTTATTTTGCATTAGTGAAAAAGAATATAAAGTATTAATGAATAGTGTTATTAATACTAATGATCATTTCCCTATTATTTCAGGAGCGCTTCGAGGTTTTAATTATTTGAAAAGTCGGGGATATAATATAAATATTATTACTGCTCGTCATACGGTTATTTCAGCACAAAAATGGTTAGAGGAAAATGGATTTGGGGACGATATTTCAATATATTCTACAAGTAAGGATAATATACCAGAAGTGGATTATTTTCTTGATGATTCTCCTAGAAAGATAGCTAATTTAATATCTTATATTAAGCAGAAGGCGTTTTTACTATCGTCTATATATAATAGGAATGCTTTTGATTTAAAGAATCGGTATATAAGGGTTAGTAATTGGGATAATTTTATTATTGAGTTAGAAAAACATATAATAGATAGGGTTTATATATGTTAGTAGGAGATTTTTATAATGTCAGAGAATACTAATCACCCTTGTTGGCTTGA
>Ga0209542_10008123_pt1 | contig 19703 bp, 16 predicted proteins | sample RifCSPhighO2_01_FD_184028 | JGI IMG/M metagenome (GOLD analysis project Ga0209542, IMG submission 184028) | Soil microbial communities from Rifle, Colorado - Rifle CSP2_plank highO2_0.1 (SPAdes) (version 2) | ecosystem: Environmental > Terrestrial > Deep subsurface > Rock core/Sediment ...
GGGAAGTAGAACATCCACCTAAAGCTTGGTGTGTATAATCGACACCAGTATCTATAATCCCGATGGTAATTCCCTGGCCTGTATATCCTTGCTCCCAAACTCCGCCAGGAGAACTTGCGCCAATCATATCGGCAGATTCCTGCAATAATATTTCTGTATAGTCTCCCGATGATAAAACATCTGTGCTTGCTTCGATTGGATCTCTTGTGAAGCTAAATACATTTGGTTTGTCTGGACTTGTTCTTGTGTACGTTTCTGTAATCTCATGATTATCTAAAATTCCTACTATAACGTTCGGATAAATCCTTTTTACTTCAGGCAACCGTGCGATTTCTTCCACTTCCTGCTCTGTAACTGTTTCCTCCAGAATAACAGCATTCATCACCGTGTTAGCAATTGGCATTATCTCTGTCGCTTCGACCGATGTTGTTTGTTCAATCTTCGCAATAATCTCCTGCTGCCCTTCGATAACCTGCTGCTCAACAACTTCAGAAACCTCAGCAAGTTCTGCTTCTAACACCTGAACTTGCTGTTCTGCTTCAATAACATCCGTTGCTTGCCCAATTAAATCTCCCGATATAATTCCACTTTCAATCTGTTTAATTTCTTCTTTAATTTCAAGAACTTCGGCGTTCTCTAAAACTGCTGGTTCTTCTAGTTCAACAATATATCCTTCGCACTCTGCCTCCGGCGGACAGGGGACTATCTCTACGATATTGGAAAACTGTGTTGCTTTACCTGCGATGTCTTTAGAATAATCGATTCCTCCGTAGATAATAACCCCCATAATGATAATAGAAACAGTCCATAGAATAATCTGCTCTTTATGCTTTGCTTTGCTCCTCTTTTTCACTTTATGAAGTATATCTTATTCCTTTTTAAAGCATCCTAAGCAAGCAGTATCTCCGAATGAAAATCCAACTTAGTAATATTTTATATTTCAAACGTTTTTTTGGTACTTTTGGCACGGCCGTAAAGTCCATCAGGCTCTCTATTGTCCTCAGAACTGCGTCATTGAATCGCAGCGAGCTGCGGCGTATGGACGCTGTTTGAGCAATCAAAAATATACCGCCGCTATTATAAATCAAAGGGCAGGTAACTTTTTATAGTGTGCTTTATTAGTTCTGTATTGAAAAAGAGGAATTTATGGCTGATACATCTGCTGAAACACCGAAAAAAGAGGCAGCTGCTGAAACACCGAAGAAGGAAGCGGACTGGGCTGCGCAGTTTAAGGTAGGTGAAGGGAAACGAGTAACGCCTGAGCCGCGTGCCGATCCCGCTGTTAGTGGCGGGGTGGGAGTAGCTACAAGAGTCATCCGAAAAGGCTTTGGTGAGGATTGGACGTTAAAAAAAGATTGGCAGCAGACCAAAGAATTGTTTCCACAACGTGCAGAAACGGCTTGGAAAGTAACAAAAGGAACGGGCAAAGCTGGCTGGAGAGTTGGCTCTTTTCTTGTTACCGGAATTGGTCTTAACGCGTTCCATTTTGGGTTTAGGTATGCGGATATGATTCTTATTGTCCTTGGCATCTTCAAGTTCGCACTTCAATACGCAGGAGTGATTGAATCAACCGGAGCAACTGCAGCATTGATATCTACCATTTTATTGTTGTTCACAGCGCTTGCAGTACTCAATGGGGAAGGGTTTGTGCTTGCGGTGCTTGGTGTCATCTATGTCATGTATTTCAATTTTCCACCCAATCCTGCATTTTTGTATATTGCGCTGCCTATCATTATTTTTGGTACTATTCTTTTTGGGCTTCCCAGCGTGCTGAATGTGCGAGTGATTCCTGCATTCCTTGTCTATTTTTATGATATTGGTGCGTTCCACACGCTTGTTCAATCATTAGGGTTAGTTGTTCCAGATACCATGAGCAATGTCATCGCCCTCACCCCATGGTGGACCATTATCGGTTTTGTTTATCTCGACACCGAACAATACAAAAGAAAAGGGTTTGTTGGTTTCATGAAAGGTTTATGCATGCTGTATGTTGTTTTTTCTGTGCTTGCGACTGCCATGCCCGGCATCGGGTTTGCGCAAACGCCGCTGCTTGAAGAATTCCAGCAGGCACGAACACAGCTTGAAGCAGGAACACTGAAAGGGGAACATCCGATACTCTCTCAAATTGCGTGTGCGGTGAATATAGGAAAGATTACACAGCAGATAGGAAAAGAACAGACCGGAGCGCTGAGCTTTGATGAATGTGTCAAACGAAGGCAGGCTGAATCAAAATGCAAGCCGCTCGAAAAGACTGACTTAGAAGAGTATCAAGAATGCATTCAAGTTGCACGCGGCGAAAAACAAGATGCACGTGTTGTTGGGGCGATCGATGCTACACAGAGCGAACCGACAGTATTCAGAGTAGAAAAAGGCCAAGGATATCTTGATAAGATTGATGCTGATGAGCCTGTGCCGTTTTTGCTTGATGTGAAAAATCCGCGCAAGAACGAATTAAACTTTGAAGTTACCTGCGTCTATGAAGCAGGAAACAAGAAGATTGATGGCAATGGATTTACGTTCACAACGACCGAAGAATTGCCTGAGCCGCATGCGTTTTCATGCAGGACATCAGCGTTGCCGCCGGGCATTGGAAAATGGAAAGTGCGTGTAATTGCACGCGGGTTGACGACGACTGTTGGACTGCATCGCTTTTTTGTTGGAGATAAAAAAGAACTGTTAGAAGATATCGCACAGACATTTTTTCTGACGTCCTCTGCGCAAGCTGCTGCGTCGACTGCTGCACAGCCTCGCGGACCGCCTGATCCTGTGCGATTGGATTTTATTTTGGGGCAGCCACCACAAAACCCACTTATTCAAACGAAGGATCCACAGCTTATTGCAACGATAAAGAACGCAGGCGGTGGCGAGATTGTTGGCATTGAACGAGCAGAGATTGAGATGGATACAGCTCAGTTTTCATTAGGGCCAGAATGCAAGCTGCAGGCGAATGGAGATTTTTTTGTGAATCCGGAGATCAATGAGATTGTTGCAAACAGGAAGAAAGACAGGGAAATTCGTTTTGCGTTTTGTGAGCTTGTGATGAGTGATGTTTACCGATTCCCGGAAATCCCATTCCCTAAATATTTTATCAGCACGATTACGTATGATTATGCTATCGAGAAAGATTTTCCAATCACGGTGTTCCAGCCGAGAGAGGCAATAACATGAAAAGTGTAGCTTTGGTGATGATGGTATTATTATTGGTTTCTTGTACGCGAAGCACTGCGAATGACCCCATTGATATCAATTTCAAAAGTGGCACATCAGGCATTGAGCTTCAATTACTTGCTAACCATCCGCCACGGCGCATTGTTGAAGGAAGCACATTCAATATTGCAGTGCAGGTAAGCAATACAGGTGCATATGACATGGGTGTTGGCGAAATCACAGTGATCGGATTGGATCAGGTGTATACGCCAATCGAACGGCAAGATGCAGTGATACCCCCGTTAAAAGGACGGAGCGAAAGCAATAATCAAGGTGACTTTTATGTGCAAGAGTTTAGTGGGGGCAAGACTGTTGTGCCACCAGGTGCAAAAGAGTATCGCGCGAAGTTTCTGCTTGTTGCAGCATATGAATACATGAATGTTGTTGGAAAGGATGTGTGTATTAATCCTGCGCTAATTGAAATCGAATCTGAACAGGCAAGCTGTCAAATTCAAGACCGCATACGCTTATCAGGTCAAGGTGCACCGGTTGCTGTCACGCAGATCGAAGAAACAGTAAGTCCCGTAGGTGATGATGTTAAAATTGACTTTATACTCACGATTGATAACCGCGGACGCGGAAAAGTAGTGTCGCCTATACTCATCAGTGATGTGCGCTTGGGCACAAAGCCATTGACCTGCAATAAGCGGGAGATAACGATGTTTGAGCTTGAGAATAAGAGAAACACGGTTGTGTGTTCACGAACCGAGCAGCGGCAAAGTGCCTACACGTCACCATTATCTGCGACACTTCAATATATGTACAAAACAACAGAAGAAGGAGAGTTTGTTGTGCAGCGATCGCGCTAGATTTAAAAAGGCAGAAGATTTGAGGGAACGTATGAAAAAAGTGGGATTGGTTATTCTTGTTGGGCTGTTCATCCTGTCATGCACGCCGCGCAATCCTGAAAATATTAATCAAGTATCTGCAGTCACAGAATTTGTACGATCAGGAGTGCAGGGTGTGGATATGCGGTTTGTGCAAAACTTGCCGCCCCGACAAATTTATGACACTGCTGATTTGTTTGCACTGCTTGAATTGAGGAACTTAGGTAATTATGATCTTGGCCGCGAGACATTCCAGCAGTGCGTTGTTCAGCTTGGCGGATTTGATCCAAGCATTATTCGCGGGATTAACGAACGGCAAAGCTGCGGTGATTTGCCGGGTAAGAGCGAATTTGTTGTCGATGGCGGATTTTCAACGGTTGAATTTGCATCAAGCAGCATCATATTGCCGCAAGATGTTGATAAATACGAGCCGCCGCTCGTGGCGACTGCATGCTACGAATACAAAACGGTTGCTGCACCTCAAGTGTGCATTGACCCGGATTTTTTTGAGATAACATCGTCGCAGCGTGCTTGTGATGTGCGCGACTTTGGGCTTGGTGGAGGGCAAGGCGGGCCAGTAGGGGTAACATATGTTAATGTTGACATGGTTGGCAGCCGTGCACAATTCCAGATAGAAGTAGCAAACCTTGGCTCAGGACGGGTTGTGTCGCCACGGGCAAGCATTACCCAATGCCCAGGTGGGTTGAGATATAAAGATTTTGATGAAGTGCAGTTTCAGGTTGAATTATCAGGAGCGCGGCTTGTGCGATGTGCGCCCAGTGACCAATTTGTGCGCTTGGGAGATGGACGAGGGCGGTTTGTATGCACATTTGATGTAGGAAATGTGCCGGCGTATGAAACACCGATGCGGATTGAGCTGAATTATAATTATATGCAGTCCATACGAACGCCTGTTGAGATTATACGGACGCCGGAGTAAGCTGAAATTGCCGATTACATTCAAAATGTTTAAATACCGCAAGAAAATCCATTATGTTATGAAAAGAGTGATGTTGTTCTCAGTCTTGCTTGTCGTATTTCTTGCTGCGTGTGAACAAAATGATGAGGTTTCGAATGTTGATTCTGTATTTGAAGGCGGCAGCCAAGGTGTTGTTGCAGAATTCGAGCCGTTTGGCGTTGAGGAAAGCGGCGTATTCACCATATTTGACACGGAGAATTTTCCCATTGAGATTGTATTAAGGAATCTTGGCGAAGAAGATATTTTGCCTGGGAATGTGAATATTACGCTCAAAGGAATCAATACAAATGATTTTACAGGCATTGTTTCACGAGAATTGACAAATGATGAGACGATTGAAAAAATTTCTGAGTTTAACCCGCAGGGAGATGAGGAAATTATTGACTTTACGCCTGTTGAAGATGCTCGGTATAAGCTGAATGTGACGGGTTTTTTCCAGCCCGATATTTTTGCGCTGGTTGATTTTAATTACAAGACACATGTTGTGATACCTAATGTTTGTTACAAAGAAGACCCGACAGATGAATCAATCTGTGATGTGCAAGGCAACAAGGCAGTATTTGTATCAAGCGCACCTGTTACTGTTACAAGTGTAACAGAGGACATCGCCGGCAGAGGAATTATTGTGTTAAGCATAATTGTATCAAATGTAGGCGGAGGACGAGTAACGTTGCCTGATACTGATTTTGACACACGCTTCGATCAAATTGCATTTACCATGGAAACAGATTCTGCAGATTGGGAATGTAGATCAGGCGGGCGGGAGAATCAAGCACGCTTAGTTAATGGACAGGCGACAATAACATGCAGACTGCGTGAACCACTTGAGGAGGAGACACTGTTTACAAAGCAGGTTGAACTTACACTGAAATATAAATATCAGGATATTATTCAGCAGACGATTAGGATTAGAGAGAGTTTGGAGTAGGTTTTTATTATTTTGAATGCTGCGTGGCATGCACAACAGCTGCCAAGAATGATTCTAACTGCACATATTCATCGCTGCCCTCAGTCATGCGAAACTCAGTTTCTCCGCATTTTTCGACCAGCTCTACTTTTTGGCGGTCGGTGATTTTTAAGTTCCAGATTTCACGCTGGATGTGCTTTATCATATCAAGGCCGCTCAAGCCGTGCTCAAGCATTGTTTTCAGCAGCTTGTTTCTTGCATCTATGAATTTGTTTGTGCATGCAAGCTCAAGAATAGCGAGGATGTCATGCGGACGGGCACTTGAGACAATGCTGTAAATACTGTCAACCGTAATATTTTTCTGAATGACGGCAATGCTTTGCAAAATGTTTTCAATGCGACGGCAATCGCCGCCTGAGATGTTGTATAGTGCGTCAACCACGTCAGGCGCTATTGTTAACTGTTCGCGCTGGGCGATTATTGTCACGATTGCAGCAACGTCATCTTTTGTTAATGGCTTGAAATGAAATACTGCGCAACGGGATTGAATGGGGTCGATGATTTTTGATGAATAGTTGCAATTGTGGGAAACAAAGCTATTTGTAATAAAATTATGGTCATTTTGACAAGTGATATCCATCACTATATCTTCCTCGATTTCTTTAATTTCTGCTATTTCATTTAAAAGAAGGTTATCCATGGCCTCGATATTTTTTGTCCATTCGTCAAATGTCATTTGAGAAAGGCGTGGAGAGTGTATTTCTTTCTTTTTCATTCTACTATAAACAAAATCTGAGCTAACACCGTATTTTCGAGCCGTTTCAAAAATACCATAACCATTGTTGACTGCTTCAATCACTAACGGTGATTTTTTGCGTAATATCTCGACAAGATATTCTTTATACCTCAAATATTCGGCAGATAAACGTGCAAGCCTTATTTTATAGTGCTCATAGGCGTATCCGATTCGAGAAAAATATCTAAACATATTGTGATTATTTGCCCGTAAAACTAATTGAGCAGTGAAAACAGGAACGTTGTCTCGTGTTCGGATCTCCCCCTTATCCTGAACTGCAACGTACGTATCAACTTCAAATTCTTTGAATAGGTCGCTGAGATCATCGTAATAGTTAAAGATTTCATTTTTAAGGTTCTTTGCTTTATTTTGCCGTAAGGATACTGCGCCACAATTCTTTCTTTTCCATGAAGGTTTATCGGCATCACAGCCAAAAAGTGCTCGTAAAAATTCTCTTTTCACATATTTCGTCCCATTTTTAATAAAAAGTGGTACTCTATAGGGGATAACGACTTTATCACCTTTTGGAACGCCAAGATGTTGTAAAAGCAATGATAATGGCTTTGAATCAAGGCTGAATGAGGTGGTTATTCCATCGAATGTTCTTCCTCTAATAGTATTTGTAAGAGCTTTAGAAGTTATCTTTGAATAATTTTTATATCCTAAAATCTCAAGATCTTTTTGAACTTCTTTTAAAGTTAAATCATTCCCTGTAAAATGCAGTCGAATATCATTGCGCACGAGATGTCCATCCCCAAGCATAAATCCACAAAGCCGTGCGAGTGCACCAACTTTTTCTATGTCGTTATAGGTGATGCCGAGGAGTTCTTTTCTTGTCAGTTCCCCTAGGACTCGGTCAATTCTTCCACGAGCAACATTGTTCTCTGATTTTTTAACTGCAGAATAAGACATTTCTAGTTTAAACTCATTCTGAATAAATCTTCTGATATCCATATTATTTCTTAGAACAATTGCTTTCTTATCTGTAACAAAAAAAGAGTGTATTTTTTTATTTCTACTCCGCCGGATATAACTTTTTCTCTCAAGCGCAGGAAGTAAATAATTAACGCCCATTCGCGTTAAACCAAGTGCTCGCTGTAGGTCTTGGCGTGTTATATTAGGATTATTCTTTATAATTGAATATATCTCAAATTCTCGTGGTGTGAGCCCGTCTTTGATCTGTCTTAGCTCAAATATTCTCTTCAAGATCTGCTCTTTTGCTATTGAATGGAGCTTATTGAAATGAGCTGTATCGCCAATTGCTTTGAGACCGTCATTTGCTTCAGTTCGCGACAAAAATTGAACAAAATTGCTTACATTAATTATTCTAGTTGGACTATTTTCAACAGGAGTTGTCTCAAGATTTGGGTATATAAGTAACCTATCGTTTTTAGTAAGCTTACCTGATTCTTTCCATCCAGCTACTGTGTATAATTGGTGGTCCTCTGTCACTTTTATCTTCCGCCCGCTTGTTGTTGTAATCTCTAATACTTTTTTTCCTATCGAAGAAGCTGGAAACTTTACTGCTGCAACTGCAATATCACTTTTTATTGAATGTTTTGAGGACAAGTTTTCTATGTGAATATGTGGTGAATTAGATTCGTATTGATCAACAAAATCATTTATTTTTATCTCTCGTTCTCCAGGTAAAAGAATTTTAGTATCGGGTGTTACACAGCTCAAAATGAATCTCGCAGTTTTTGTGTAGCGTTCCATGGTGCGCCTCAATGCCTGCTGCGCTTCTCTTGTGAGTGCGTCGCTTTCGTCGAGGTAAATCACTTTGAACGGCATGGTGCTGAGTGAACGGGTTCGAGCAAAATCCTTGACTTTGACACGGACAACATCGATGCCACGCTCGTCTGATGCGTTTAATTCGAGAAAATGCTGTTTCCAGTCGTCGCCATATAATGCACGTGCGATAACTAAAGAGAGGGATGTTTTTCCGACTCCTGCAGGGCCCGAAAATAAAAGATGAGGCATGTTTTTTTGTTCAACAAATGCCCGAATGCGGTTGACGATATCTTTATGACCTTTGATATCATCGAATGTTACTGGGCGGTATTTTTCCGTCCACATTGCGTGCTCGTCCATCCGATGATGTGGAAAGAAGGGGTTTAAATAATTATAGGCGAGCGGACTAATGCACATCAATAAAATAATCTCGAACAGAACAAGGGCTGTTTTTACTTATCTCAAGCAGGATTGCCTGATCCTACTGCATAAGGCTATCAATTTGTCCTTCTTGAATCTCCTGAAATAAAAATCCCAGCTCTAATTAACTAATCAATACCCCGCCCCTCGGGGCGGCTGGGATTTTTAAAGTTGCAAAAACCCAATCACCGCAAGCGGTGGGGTATTTGCAACAAATGAAGCTGTGCGAAAAAGCCGATAGTGAGCTTGCTTGCAAAATTCAGGATTACCAATTATCAGGACACATGGATTATAAAATATCTTCTTCACTGACAACCATGTAATCACCAGTTGCAATGACTGCGGAAAATGGAATCAGAATATTGCCTTCTTTGTCTTTTTCAAGCTCAAGCTTTTCTGTGTATTGTGTTGGATTTCTCAGCACTAAATGAATGAGCTCACCAGAACGAACTTCAAAAACAATGTCGCCGACTTCGCCAAAGCGCTTGCCAGTTTTGCTAACGACAGTCTTGCCAATCAAATCGCGCGAGAACTTCTTATCTTTGTCGTCAGCCATGTTCAGGAAGCTAAGATGATGGGAACTATATAAAGTTTTCGACGGCCAGATGGATGGAAAAAATAAGAGCGAAAAGCTTATGAACACGGCTTATGTTAATCGTGCAATGGTAGTAAAAAAGAAAAAAATTGAAGCAGCTTTAGGACGACAACAGGTGCTGACACAAAACAGCAATGAAGCACGCGAGTTATACAACCAAAGCAGGTTTGGCATTATCATTGATGAGCGAGTGAAACTGTCGCTGCTCGAAGGGCTTTATCTGATGGAAGCAGAGAAAATAACAATCAAAGACAACCTAGGCAAGAAAATAAACATGGATCTGTTTGTGAAACGCGCGTCAAAGATGGAGCCGCGATTCTGGATTAAGTATTTGGTCTATAAAGACATGCGCAATCGCGGATATATCGTAAAGACAGCGCTGAAGTTCGGCGCAGACTTCCGTGTCTATGACCGCGGTGTCAAGCCTGGTGAAGATCATGCACGATGGGTCGTCTATCCTGTCCATGAAAGTGAGACATTGACGTGGCAGGAATGGGCTGCGAAAAACAGGGTTGCACATTCAACACGAAAACGACTTCTTATCGGCGTTGTTGACGAAGAAAATGATGTTTCTTATTGGGAAGCACGGTGGATGCGGCCGTAATACAGTAATTTATTTATAGTCATACTTTAACCCCCGCGCTATGACCGTAGAAGATGATATTCTTGCATTGATGCAGTTAAAAGGGCCAGTGCTTCCTGCCGACGTGGCAAAGCAAATCAAAACGAATATTCTCCTCGCATCGGCATATTTATCCGAAATCGCGAGCAGAAAAAAATTAAAAATATCCTCGCTAAAAGTCGGAGGCAGCCCAGTCTATTTTCTTCAAGGGCAGGAAGAAAAACTTGAAAAGTTTGCAAGCAACCTGAACGAGAAAGATTTGAGAGCATATGACATGCTGAAGCAAAAGAGAGTGCTGCGTGACAGCCATATGACGCCCCTGATGCGTGTTGCATTGCGCAGCATCAAGGATTTTGCAGTGCCGATCAACGTCACTTTCGGAAATTCACAAGAGCTTTTTTGGAAGTGGATCACCACAACAGAAACTGAAGTGAACAAACTGATTCATGAAGAACTCGAAGGGCCGAAAGAAGAGTCTGTGCAAATTATTGAGAAGCCTGCGCCTGAATTAAAAGAAACAAAACGAAAGAAGAAAGTTGAGATGGTTGAGGTAGTTCCGTTACTGGATACAAAACGGGAGCCTGAATTGACTGAGCGAATGTCTGATGCAAAAATTCAAAAGAGTGAACTGTTGAAGAAAAAGAAGAAGGTTGAGTCTGCTCCCGATGATAGAACTGCATCATTTGAAGATCAAATATCATCGTTTTTTGAACAGAAGGGCATCGCTGTACTCAAAGAAGATATTATCGCCAAAGGAAAAGAAGCAAGCTATGTCGTTGAGATTCCGTCAGCAATGGGCATGCTTCGCTATCTATGCAAGGCGCGAAACAAGAATAGCACAGAGCGGGACTTAAGCAGCGCATTTGTGGATGGGCAATTACAAAAAATGCCAGTAGTCTTTTTACATACGGGGAAGCTCAATGCAAAGGCACAGGCACTGGTAAAAACTGAACCTTTTAAAACAATGGTATTATTCAAGCTTACCGATGGGAGTAAAACTCAAAGATCTGGCAGTCTCAAAACAGATTACGCTTGATGAGTTACACGGCAAGATTCTTGCAGTTGATGCATTTAACACCATCTATCAGTTTCTGACAACGATCGTGCAGCGTGATGGCAAGCCGCTTGTCAATCATGATGGGCATGTTACGAGCCACCTGAATGGTTTATTTTACCGCTGCACAAAGTTTATGGAGCATGGATTAAAGCTTGTTTTTGTATTTGATGGCAAACCGCCAGCGCTCAAGTCACATGAGATTGCACGACGAGTGGAACTGAAGATGGACGCGGCGCAGAAGCATAAAGAAGCTGAAGAGAAAGGTGATATTGAAGGAATGAAAAAGTATGCGGTGCGCACGGCGCGGCTAACAACTGAGATGATTGAAGAAAGCAAGCAGCTGCTTGCGCTGCTGGGCATCCCTATTATCCAAGCGCCAAGTGAAGGTGAAGCACAAGCAGCGTATATGACAAAACAAGGCGATGCATACGCAGTTGTGAGCCAAGATTTTGACAGCTTGCTCTTTGGCTGCACGCGTGTTGTCCGTAATTTGTCAATTGACGGGCGACGAAAAAAAGCAGGAACACTGCTTTATACAACTGTTCAACCTGAACTGATTACGCTGAGTGATGTGCTCAATACGCACGGCATTGATCAAGACAAATTAATTGCGCTGGGCATGCTTGTAGGCACAGATTTTAATAACGGAGGCATTCCTGGCATTGGACCAAAAAAAGCGCTGAAGCTGGTGACGAAACATAATGAGCTTGCGGCAGTGTTTGAGGAAGCACAGTGGAAAAAGTATTGGGATATTGATTGGAAGGAGATTTTTGACACCATTAAACATATGCCCTGCGAGAAGAAATATACACTGCAATGGAAAGCGCCACAGATTGAAAAGCTGAGAGCGATGCTCGTTGAGCAATGCGATTTTTCGCCTGAGCGCATTGATGTGAAACTCAAGAAATTTGTTGAAGAACGCAAAGAAAAAGCACAGACTGGATTGGAGAAGTGGACATGACGCTTGCGGCAAAAGTTGTGTTGAAAAATGCGGAGAAAATACGAATGCAGCTGCTTCGGAAAGGGCTGGTTGATGCACACTACCATGCACGACGGGAAGGGGATTTTTTGTATATTCCGCTGAAGAAAAAAGCTGCTGGAGTTGACTGTGTGTCATTTGTTTTTGAGGAGAAAAAAGAGAAAAGCACGCTGGAGACTGAGCTTAGGAAAATTTTGAATGAGAAAGAGCTGCGGCAACTGCCACGGTCACAAGAGATTATCGGTGACATCATGATTTTGGAGATACCAAATGAGTTGCGGAGAAAGGAAAGGGCAATTGCTCAGGTTTTTTTGAAAGCGAACAAACATATTGCAACTATTGTGAAAAAGAGCAAGATACATTCGGGGATTTATAGAACGAGAAAGGTTACTGTGCTCGCTGGTGAGAAGAAAAAAGAAGCTGTTCATCGAGAGAACGGATGCCTGATACGTGTCCATATCGAGAAGATGTATTTCAGCGCTCGCCTTGCGCATGAAAGGCAAAGAATTGCGACGCTTGTGAAACCAAAAGAGCATGTGCTGGTGATGTTCTCCGGCTGTGCGCCATATGTCTGTGTCATCGCAAAGAAGAGCCGTGCGCAGGTGACAGGCATTGAAATAAATCCTGAGGCGCACAAATATGCTGAGATGAATGTGCAGCGGAATAAACTAGAAAGAGTTACACTTTACCAAGGGGACGTGCGGAAGATTCTTCCTCGGCTTGGAAAATTTGATAGAGTGATTATGCCGCTGCCCAAGACAGGGGAGGAGTTTTTGCCGCTGGCATTTACGCATGTCAAGCCGAAAGGAATTATTCACTATTATGTATTTTTGAGAGAAGAAGAAATAGCATCGTATAAGAAAAAGATTAAAGAGATGTGTGCTGCGGCGAAGAAAAAATGTAGGGTGTTGGGAGTTGTGAAGGCGGGACAGCACGCGCCGTATGTTTTTCGGATGTGCTTTGATGTTAAAGTGAGATAAGTTTAAAAGCTCGTCGATTACTGTTTTTAGGTGCAGAACGCAGGGAATGAGTGAACACCCACTGAGACGAAAGTCGGTGAAGAACGGAAGTAACTTATGAGCGTGCACAAATTTTTTATTCGGATTAGAATTACCCAAAAATATTAACATCTTCAACGGCTTCTTCGCGGCTGCGGATCTTCTTGATGGACTTGTCAAAATCATCAGCTGTTATTTGCGCGCGCTCGGCACGGATTGCAAAGTAGCCTGCTTCGGTTACTGCTGCACGGATTTCTGCGCCGCTGAAGTTTTCCATCTTCTTTGCGACGCTGTCAAGCTTGACTGCTTTTGCCAGGTTGACGCCTTTTGTGTGAATTTTTAAAATATCAGCACGGCCGCGCTCGTTTGGAGCATTGATTTCAATGTGACGGTCAAGTCTGCCTGGGCGCAAGATTGCGCTATCAAGAATGTCTTTACGGTTTGTTGCGCCGATAACTTTTACATTGTCCAATGGCTTGAAGCCATCGATTTCAGCAAGCAGCTGCATAAACGTGCGATTGACTTCGCGCTCGCCCGATGTGCCGACTTCCATGCGCTTTGCTGCAAGTGCGTCGAGCTCATCAATAAACACGATGCTTGGCGCTTTCTGGCGTGCAAGATCAAAAATGTCCTTGACGAGCTTTGCACCTTCGCCAATGAATTTCTGCACCAGCTCGCTGCCTGCAACATGAATAAATGTTGAATTTGTACTGTTTGCTGCTGCACGAGCAAGCAACGTCTTGCCGGTTCCTGGTGGGCCGTGAAGAAGAATTCCCTTGGGCGGCTTTATGCCAATCTTCTTGAACAGCTCAGGCTTTTTTAAAGGCAGTTCAATAACTTCCTGCATTTCCTGCACTTCAGTATGCAAGCCGCCCACATCTTCCCATGAGTCTTTTGGCTTTGTAACGATGACAAATTTTTCAACGGTGAATTTGTGAGATGTATTTATTTTTTGGACGACGTTCAGATTTTTCTGCTCGACAAGCACCTGGTCGCCTGCCTGGATTCCTGCGCAATCTGCAGAAACATTGCACAAAAATTTGTTGCCATTTGGAATGCGGATGATTGCCTGGCTGCCAAGCATTGCAACGGTTTCACATACCATCAACGCAGGACTTTTTAATCTGCGCAGTTCCTGATCAAGCTTTGTGACGGTGTCGCGCAAGACCTGCACTTCCTCTTCCAAAGGATTGCTTTCTGTGGTATAAGAATAAATAACACGATCGAGCTTATCGTCCATTGGGGCTCAAAATGAATGGTGATTTATAAACGTTACTTGGGGTGGGTGATTGGAGAAAAGTGCAACATTGATATAGGATAGTTATCAAAATCAGCCATATGGGTAAAATAACCATCATTTTAATCATCACGCTCATTCTTCTTGCTGGTATCCCGTTTTATCTCTCTTACAGTTTCACCCACCCAGACTTTGAAATGTCTGCTCAAGCGGTCGTAAAACAGGATAGACTCCAGAATATTCCCATTATTCAGAAAAGCATTGATGAGAATGAAGAGCAGATTATCAATCACACCGAGCAAATCTCATTTCTCAGCCGAGACGGAATAACACTTAAAGGACAGCTTCTTAAAAACACAGAAAACAAAGGAACAATCATTCTTGCACATGGCTGGAACGCACGAAAGGAGTCAATGACGAAATATGCCCTATTTCTGAAAGATGCTGGATACAATATCCTGCTCTTAGATTTTCGTAGTTATGGAGAAAGTAGCGGTGACTATACATCATTTGGCTACGCAGAGAGATATGACATTATGGGAGCAGTTGATTATATTATTGCTCGAAATGATCTTAGCAGCAACATCGGTGGATTAGGCGCATCAATGGGAGCTGCAGCGCTGGTATTCGCTGCAGTAGAAACAGATCAATTAAAATTTCTCATACTCGATAGCTGCTACACAAGCATCTACGACACATTAAAAAACAGGTTTGAATACTTTCATCTGCCAAAACACTCACCCGCGGCAATTCTTACATTAAGCATTGGCGTAATGACTGGCTTTAACAGTTTTGAGTCAAGCCCAGCAGAAGCAATAAAAGAAGTCAAAGCTCCAGCTTTCATAATCCAAGGAAATGCTGATTACCGCGTAACAGTTGAAGACGCATACAAATTACATAACAGTGCGCAGAATCCGAGAGGTATTCTCATCATCGACGGAGCAAAACATATAGGATCGTATAAAGCTGAGCCGAACATCTACAAAGCAAAAGTGCTGGAGTTTGTTGAAAATGCCAATTCGGCAGAATAATTCTTTTCTTGGTTCAATGTATTAATTTTAGTAACATTCACTTGACCACAAACAGCTCTTTCGCCAGATTCGTGAGGATATTTGGTTTATTTCCAACGACAAGAGTGTCTTCAATACGGATGCCCAGCTTTCTTGGGATGTATATGCCCGGCTCGATAGTGATGACGTTGTTTTTTTTCAAAATATCTTTACTTTTTGCGCTGATGTTGGGTGTTTCGTGAACGTCAATGCCAATGCCATGGCCGAGGCTATGAATGAAATATTTGTTTAATTTTCCTAAGGCAGTGCGTGCGGTCTTGTCGATATCTGCGCAGTTCTTTTCTGGAGTAACCTGAGTTATTGCGGAAAGCTGGGCATTGAGGACTGTGGCGTATAATTTTTTCTGGATTCGAGTAGGTGTGCCTATTGAGACAGTTCGTGTGCAGTCTGAACAATAGCCGTGGTAATTTGCGCCGAAATCAATGATGCACAACCCGTTGTTGAGTTTTGCGCTGCTGGTTGCATGATGAGGAATGGATGCGTTGCTGCCTGATGCGACTATAGTTGGAAATGCTGGTGATGCGCCACGCTTTGCCATTTCGTACTCAAGCGCTGCTTTTATGTCCGATTCAGTGCGATAATCAAAATGATCGATAATTTTTTTGTATGATTGATTTGCGATTTGTGCTGCTTTTGCCATCAGCTCAAGCTCGTCTGTGGTTTTTATTGCACGAATTTTTTCTAGCGTTGGACCGATGTCGATAAATTTTGCACGCGGAAATGCTTTTTTTAGATTTTTTATTTGTACGATGGATGTTGCGTTGAATTCTAAGCCTATGCGTTTGGAGTGATATTTTTTGAGCGTGTCGAGCAAAGGTTTTTTTTGGACCGTTATTGGAATTTTGCTTTTCTTGCCATAATCCAATGGAGAAACATAGAGGCGCGCGCCGGCTTTTGTTATGCAGACTCCTGCGTGTGTTAGCTGTGCGCCTGTTAGGTAGGTGATGTTACTTGATGCACGCTCGCCTGCTGCAAGAAGGATGAGATCAGTGTTGGTTTTTGCAAGGAGCGCCATGAGGGAAATAAACATTTATAAACTATTAAAATGTTTCTTTTCGTATGAAAAAGTGGGTGTTGAAGAATGGGATGACGCTTATTTACGAGCCAAAGGAAACTGCGTCGGCAGCAATCCAGGTGCTTGTTAATATTGGCAGCGATCATGAAAAACCTGAGCAGCGCGGCATCAGCCACTTTATCGAGCACATGTTATTTGAAGGGACGACGAAACGGCAAAATGCACGTGCAATCACTAATGAAATTGAGAAAATAGGCGGCATTTCAAATGCATACACGACAAATGCACGAACATGCTATCATGCGAAAGTTCCACGAAATCATTTTCATACAGCACTTGAGGTAACTGCGGACATTCTTCAGAATTCACTGCTGCGGCAGTCTGATACAGAACGGCAGAAGCACATTCTGTTTAAAGAAATTGATCTTGTCACGGATGAACCACGATTTCACCAATGGGTGTTGTTCCAGCAAGCATTGTTCTTAAAGCACCCAAGCAGGTTTCCAACGTATGGCTCACGTAAAACGGTTCAACGTATTACTGCACAAGACTTAAAGAAATTTTATCGAGAATATTATCATCCGAAAAACATGTCGATGGCGATTGTCGGTAACGTTGGCGACGTTAAGAGTAAGGTAGAAAAGATGTTTATGCGCGTGCAAAAGCCGCAGCAGAAATGGGCAATTATGACCGAGCCGCCGCAGCGAACTGTTCGCGTAAAAAAAGAATCGCGCAAAGTGACGAGCACCTATATCGTGCTGGGCCATCGAACTGCGCCACGCCTTCACCCGGACAGCTATGTATTAGATATCATTGAAGGCATCCTCGGCCGAGGGCAGAGCGGCTGGATGTTCGATGAGATTCGAAATAAAGAAGGGCTAGCCTATGAAGTCGGCACTGAAATGGCAAGCGAACGTGATTATGGATTTTTTGCGACGTTTGCAAGCATCGATAAGAAAAATAAGAAAAAGACTCAAGATTTAATATTTGCGCAACTCAAAAAATTGCAGCGCGTTGCGAAAGAAGACGTTGAAGAATCAAAGACATATGTTGAAGGAAGCTTTTTATTAGATTATGAAGACACGCAACGGCTTGCTGATGAGCTGCTCTATTGGGAACAGATGGGCGATGTGCAGGGATTCTACAAGTATCTTGATCGGATACGCGCAGTGACGGTTCGCGATGTGCGGCGCGTTGCGAAGAAATATTTTACGAAGCCGTATGCGATGGCGATGATTGAGGGGAAGTAGGTTAATTATCTAGATTAGGGGAGTTCGCTGTATTTTTTTGAAAATGAACATCTATTCCGTATACGCGTCCTTCGCTATCTTCAGCAAGTCTGCACGCTTATCCCTAAACGGCTTGAGCAGCTTGTTTAACTCGTCTGCGACGGCATTCTTTAAGTCGAGCGGGAACAGCTTCTGTGCTGCATAATCTTTTTCAAGCTCGCTGTATGATGAGTAGGATATATTTCCGCCGTACTTTTCCGGGCGCTTGATTAAGAACGGCTCGCTTCTGTCGCCTTTTAAGACCATCAGGACATGCTGTGTAAATGCCAAAACGCCGTTGTCGTTCACGTCGCCTGCGACGCAATGTGCACTGTTGACTTTGTCTTTTACAGTTTTTTCGTCGTCAAGCAAATCTATCTTTGATTTTACATCAGAGCTGGACATTTTTTTACCAACCAAGCCTGGAATTAATGGCGTCATTATTTCAATGCGTGGTTTGTAGCCAACTTTGGGCAAAAATTCTCGTGCGTACATCAGTATTTTTCGCTGATCTACGCCACCATATTGTACATCTGTGTCAAGATACTGCTCGTCGAGCGCCTGCATCAATGGATAGATGATGCCTGAAAGTTTTGGATTGTCGCCGAACTTTACCACTTCGCTCGCTGCACGCTTTGCATCGTTAATTGTCGTGTGCGTTGCGAGACGAAGCATGTCAAGCACATATTCTTTTTTTAGCTGAAAATCTGAGCCTTTGACAAATGTTAGATTCTTTACGTCGACGCCGACTGCAGTGAACAGCAATTTAATGACGGCAGTGTAATAATTGTAGCGCTTTTCAAGCAGATCCCACGGGCAGTTGTCAAGCGCGCCATGCAAATCTGCAAGCAGCACTTTGACGTGAAAGCCGGCACGCAGAAAATCACTGAGCTTGAGCACCCAGACAAAATAGGCAATATGCGGCCTGCCGGTAATTGCGGTGCCGAGATAGACGGTTGGCGACTTTTTTGTTAGAAGTTTTTTTAGTTCGTCTTCTGTAACGATTTCTGCGGTGTTGCGAGTAATCAGCCGAAGTCGCTCATCAATGTTCATTTTATAGCCACAAAGAGGAAAGGTATAAAAAGATTGCTTTGTATGCCTCATGGAATGAAAAAAGTTATCATCTTTGATTTTTGGGGGACATTGGTAGAGCAAGGAGTGACAAGCCCAATTAAGCAGATGAAGCGAATGCTCGGATTGGAAGAAATGGATTACCCGTCATTTGTGGTTCAGCTCGAACAAGTAATGATGACACGCTCATTTGAATCACTTGGAGAAGCGTGTGAATTAGTCTGCGATGCATTTAGCGTCGAGAAGAAACCTGCTCTTATTGAAAGCATGATCGGCATGTGGAACAAGAATTGGCTCCTTGCACGGCCATATGATGAAACGAAGGAAATGCTCGAACATTTCAAGAAAGACTATCGGTTGGTGTTGTTGGCGAATACGGACAACTTTTCTGTTGATCGTGTGCTTGATAAATTTGAGCTGCGCGAGCTGTTCGACGAGCTGTTCCTTTCGTACAAAGAAGGCATGATAAAAACCGATTCCCGCACCTATCAGCTGCTGATGAAAAAGATGCATGTAACACCAAAAGATTGTCTTGCAGTCGGAGACAGCATTGAAAGTGATATGGCTGCTGCACATAATGCGAGCGTGAAAGGAGTGCTTATCGATCGAAGAAACATGAGAGAATTTGAACCTAAGATTACAACACTGAAGGAGCTCACATGGAATTAATTTTTTTGGGCACGAGCTGTATGCAGCCGACAAAACAACGAAACCATCCTGGTGTGCTGCTGATCTATAAAGGCGAAGGACTGCTGTTCGATTGCGGCGAAGGCATACAACGACAGCTGCGCTGCGCAGGAATAAAGCCAACAGTAATTACGAAAATCTTTATTACGCACTGGCATGGTGACCATGTGCTCGGCTTGCCAGGGTTGATACAGACACTTGGTGCTTCTGAATACGCCGGAACGCTTCACGTCTATG
>Ga0209542_10008124_pt1 | contig 19701 bp, 19 predicted proteins | sample RifCSPhighO2_01_FD_184028 | JGI IMG/M metagenome (GOLD analysis project Ga0209542, IMG submission 184028) | Soil microbial communities from Rifle, Colorado - Rifle CSP2_plank highO2_0.1 (SPAdes) (version 2) | ecosystem: Environmental > Terrestrial > Deep subsurface > Rock core/Sediment ...
CGTTGTTTCTCGCCCCTCTCCAAATAAGTAATGCTGAATATAACAACCTCTAATTTATTGTAAATTCGTTCCACTCATTAACAATAAATTGAGAACGTTGTTTCTCGCTCCTCTCCAAATAAGTAATTAGTACCGCGGAGATATAACAACCTCTAATTTATTGTAAATTCGTTCCACTCATTAACAATAAATTGAGAACCTTGCTATTCGCTTCGCTCGCAGTAAGCTCCGCGCTCTAACCAACTGAGCTATGCGCCCATTTATTCAAGGAGCTAAATTTTCCCAATCTTCCATTCGCGTATCGCTCTTAAATCGCAGTTTTGGCGTATGGCGTATATTAAATTTTTTATTTAAAAGATTTTGGAAATATCCTGCGCGGTTTTCAAGATATTTTAATACTTTCTCGCTCTTTTTAAAAGGGAAAACGCTTATTGAAACATCAGCCCATTGCAAGTCTGACGATGTTTCTACAATTGTTACGCTAACAAGAGCTTGAGATCCAAACACTTCTTTATCAGTAAGAATTTTACTAATTATTTTTTTTATAGTTTCATTTACTTTATTTTGCTTAAAAGAGGACATTTTAAAATTAAAAATTTATAATAAAAAGCTAAATTTTTTCCTTTTTCCGCTTGTATCGCGTTTTGTTTGTTTTGTTTTAATTTTACATTAAACATAAACAACCAATATATCGTTTTTTTCAATTATTTTGTTGCCTTGAAAAAGGATTCCAAATTCTTTTCCTTTTTCCACTTGTATCGCGTTTTGTTTGTTTTGTTTTAATTCTATTATTTTACCTTGTCCTATAATTTCTTTATTGCGAATAATTTTAGCGTTTGCTTTTTTAATCAATCCTTGCAATGTCCTGCCACCTACTACCTGTCCTTTTTTATTATTGCTAAAAGTGGCTAAAATTTCCGCGCGTCCTAATTCCGCTAAAGCATTATCTTTATTTTTTAATTTATCAATAATTTCTTTTACAAAATCAGTTAATTCATAAATTAAATCAAATGATTTGGTTGTAATATCGCGTTTTAAAGATAGCCTTTCAATAAAAGGACTAACAGGCGTTGCAAAGCCTAAAACCACTGCTTTAAAAGTTTTAGCTAATTCTATGTCGCTGGTGTTTATTTCGCTGATTTCGCTTTTAATTATTTTAATCTCTATATCTTTTTCTTCTGGCGCGAGTAATTTTTGCAAAGATTCTATAACTGCTTCTAATGCGGAGCTTTCATTGGCTTTAATAATAATTTTTATAGTTTTTTTGTTTTTAGAAATTAATTCTAAGCGCTCTCTTTTAGTTAAATCAGTATTTATTTTAATTGGCAGATTAGCTTCAATTGTTTTTTTGTCAGGCGCGATAGTAAATACTTCTCCAACAACAGGCGCTTTTTTAAATCCTGTGATTAAAACAGGATCACCGGAAAAAGCTTTATTTATAATTTTATTTTTATAGTCGTATATGACTCGTATTTTCCCAAAAATCGTATCAAATTTTATCCAATCATTTTGTTTAATTTCTCCTTGTTTAACAATTAGAGTTATTAATATTCCTTGTTTAGCTGTAATGCTCGACGCGATAACTATTCCACTTGCTTTTTCTTTTACTTTCAGATTATTTTTTTTATCTATTTCTACTTCGCTTGTTAAAATAATAAGTTCAAGCAGTTCATTTATGCCTTTGCCTGTTTGCGACGAAACCTCTTGCAAAGAAACATTTCCGCCCCATCCTTCAACTAAAATTCCTTCCTGCGAAAGTTCTTGTTTAACTTTATTTGAATCAGCATTTGGTTTGTCAATTTTATTTATAACTACTATAAAAGGCAAACCAGCTTTTTTAATATGCTTTATTGCTTCAATAGTTTGCGATTTTATACCTTCATCGCCTGCTATTATAAGCAAAGCTAAATCAGCGGCGTTTGCTCCGTGAGAGCGCATTTTAGAAAACGCTTCGTGTCCTGGCGTGTCAATAAAAGTAATTTTTTGTTTATTATATTCAATTTGATAAGCGCCAATAGATTGCGTAATACTTCCTGCTTCGTAAGCAGTTATTTTGCTTTTGCGAATATAATCAAGAAGAGTTGTTTTGCCATGATCAATATGACCTAAAACAACCACAACAGGAGTGTGTTTTATCATAGGTAGCTACAATAACACTTTTTTCCTTTAAGCGCAAGGAATTTGGAATGATTAATTTTACGGGAGCGACCGGGCTCGAACCGGCGACCTTCTGCGTGACAAGCAGATGCTCTAACCAACTGAGCTACGCCCCCGTTTACTAAATTGTTAATTGCGAATTTTATTAAATTATCAATTTTAAAACATAGCAGGGGTGGGATTTGAACCCACGACTTCGGGCTTATGAATCCCGCGCTCTAACCAACTGAGCTACCCTGCCAGAGTTAGATTAATAAAAATTTATATATTTGTAATTTTGGATTTAGTATTTTATTTTCTAACACTATAGCCAATTTATATCAAAAAAGCAACATTTTTAATCAAACGCGTAATTGAAAATTGAATCAAAAACCCCATATTTTTAGAATTTCATCAACTTCTTGCAATACATTGCGCGCTGTTCCTAATTCAATCTTAAAAGCACTGTCATGAACTAAGCTGTTTCGTATTCTATGGAAGCGCCATAATTTCCCAGCGCCTATAATGCCATGCAAACTTGCTTCGGATAAAAGAGCTGCCATTGTTTCTCCAACTAAATTATTTAAGTGTAAGATATCTTCAATAATAGTGTCAGCTTCAATAATAGTTAATTTTAATTGCGATACATCAGAGCTTGTCATAGCAATTCTTATTTTTTTCCAATGCGTTTTTAAGTAATCATTCATTTCTATTTTTATATCTTTAGTTTCAGGTTTGCCAATATAAATAAAAGCTGGTTTTAAGACAAAGTAATAACGCCAAAAAAAGTAGCCAGCGGCTATTGTAAGACATATAGCAAGAAATAGCGTTATTATTATTATATATAAGGGTATTTCAAACATAAATGTTTTAAAAACACAAATCACAAAGCGCAAACTTTTCAAAGTCGCAAAAGATTTTTTGTAATTTTATGTTTTTTAAATAGTTTGTATTTTGCGCGTCTGTGTTTTTTAATCTTTTGTTTTAAATAATTGTTCCACATTCATCGCGTTAATTAGTAGTTTTTCATCTTCCCATTTACGCGCCATTAATTGAAGCCCTATTCCGTTTTTAGATAAAGGCAATGAAATTGCCGGCATTTCTGAAAGATTAGCAGAAGCTGTGAATATATCTTCCAAATACATAGCTATAGGATTTTTGCTTCTTTCGCCTGGCTTAAAAGGGCGAGTTGGCGTTGTTGGCATTGCGATTAAATCAACGCTATTAAAAGCTTTATTTAAAGACTCTAAAATACGCTCTTTTACAGCTATGGCTTTATTATAATATTTATCAAAATATCCGCTGGAAAGCACGTAAGTGCCTAATAATATTCTCTTTTTTACTTCATTGCCAAAATCTTTTCTATTTCCCCCATAACGAATATGAGTATATCGCGCTAAATTAGAAGAAGCTTCTGCTGACATTATAATATAATAACACGCAACAACATATTCTAAAATAGATAAGTCTATGTTAATTATTTCAGCTCCGTTTTTTTCTAATTTTTGCAAAGAATTATTAAAACTGGATAAAACAACTTGTTCAATGCCATGTTTTAAAAAAGTTTTTGGCGTTCCAATTCTAAGTCCTTTTAATTGATTGATTGTTTTCGTGTTCGTTATATTTGTAAAGATTTTTTTAGTGCTGTCATAAGAAGTGTCTTTTGATATAACTTTCAATGTTATCGCGGCATCTGAAACATTATTAGAAATAATGCCAATTTGATCCAATGAAGAAGCCATAGCTATAAGACCAGAGCGACTTACTTTGCCATAAGTTGGTTTAAATCCTACAACAGAACAAAAAGAAGCAGGTTCGCGAACTGATCCGCCTGTATCAGAGCCTAAGGAAACTATTGCTTGATTACTTGCAACAGACGCTGCAGAACCGCTTGAAGATCCTCCAGTCACTAAATCAATATTAATGGGATTTTTTGTTCTTCCAAATGCAGAGTATTCGCCAGACGCTCCCATTGCAAATTCATCCATATTAGTTTTACCGATAATTAAAGCCTGTTCTTGTTTTAAAAATGAAACAACATCCGCATCATAGCTTGCTGTATAATTTTTTAATATTTTTGAACCAGCAGTTGCTTTATATGCTTTTACTAAAATATTATCTTTAATAGAAATAGGAATACCAGCTAAATAGCCAATATTTTCTCCTTTTTTTATTTTATCATCAACTGATTTAGCTGTTTTTATTGCAAGCTCGTCAGTAAATGAAATAAAGCTGTTGTATTTTTTATTCAATTTTTTAGCGCGCGTTAAATATTCTTTAACGAGCTCCACAGCTGAAATTTTTTTGCTGATTAACTTGCTGTGAATTTCTTTAATCATAAAAAATTAATTTAAAATAAATTCTTTTGCTTATTTTTTCTTTTTACTTTTATTGTTTTAAAACTTTTGGCGCCACTATATATCCATTTTTGCTTTTTAGGGCTTCTTTTATGAGCAAAGCAGGTATTGATAAAGTTTTAGTTTCTTTATCTTCATACATTATATTTTCTAAGTTATTAATAAAAGAAGATGGTTTTATAGGGTCTATTTTTAATTCATTTAATTTATCAATATATTTTAAAATAGCCTCCATTTCTTTTTGGAATTTTAATTTTTCTTTTTTAGAAAGTTTTAGATTTGCTAATTTAGCGATTTTTTCTATGTTCATATTTTAATGTATTTATTAAAAAGAAATTAAAATTATTTTATCATTTTTAAAAATTCTTTTTCATTTATAATTTTTATTCCCAATTTTTTAGCTTTTTCAGATTTGCTTCCTGGATTTTTTCCTAAGACTAAATAATCTGTATTTTTACCAATGCTGTTGCTAATTTTACCTTTTAATTCAATCACTTTTTTTTGCGCTTCATTTCTTTTAATATTTTCCATAGCGCCAGTAAAAACAAATATTTTTTCATTTATTTTACTATTTAATTTTGTTTTTAGCAAGATTATTTTAATGCCCGCCCTATCTAATTTTTTTAAAAGTTTTATATTTTTTTTATCTTTAAAAAAAGTCTTGATGTTTTGAGCAATCTTTGACCCAATGCCTTTAATTGATTGAACTTCGTTTATTATGTTATTTGTCCAATTTGTTATATGAAAGCCTTTTGAGATAAAAAATTTTTCCAGCAATAAAGAGTTTTGCTCTCCTATGCCTTTAATGCCCAAAGCAGTTAAAAATCTCCACAATGGAATTTCTTTTGATTTTTCTATTGCGTTTATAATATTGTTAGCTTTTTTGTCAGCGAATTTTTCTAAAGGCGCTAAATCGTTTTGTTTTAAGCTAAACAAATCTGAAGCATCAGAAATTAAACCTTTATCTAATAATTTTTCCACTATGCTTTCTCCTAATCCGAAAATATCAAAAGCTTTTTTAGAAACAAAATAAATTATTTTTTTTACTTGAAGCGCAAAGCAATTTTTGTTTTTACAATAATAGTCAACTTCATTTTCTTTTTTTATTATATTAGTAAAGCAAATAGGGCATTTTTTAGGAATATTAATTTTTTTAGTTTTTTTAGGACGAAGTTCTTTTATAATGTTTTTTATTTTAGGGATTATTTCTCCTGCTTTTGTTATTATAACAGTATCTCCTATTCGTATATCAAGTTTTTTTATTTCATTAAAATTATGCAGAGTCGCGCGCCTTATAATAGTGCCTTTTAATAAAATAGGCTCCATTATTGCAACTGGCGTGATTTTTCCAGTGCGTCCGACTCCAAATTCAATACCTATTATTTTAGTTGTTTTTTCTTCAGACGGAAATTTGGCTGCTATGGCAAAACGAGGCGCTTTGCCAGTATATCCTAATTTATCGCGTAATGTTTTTTTATTAACCTTTATTACTATTCCATCTATCCAATAATCAAGGGTATCGTATTTTTTAGCCCATTTATCCCAAAAATTTATTACATCATTAATATTTTTGCAATATTCCCAATATTTATTAACTTTAAATCCTAAATTTTTTAATATTGTAAGTTCTTTAATTTGAGTTTCTGGAATATCGCTCTCTGGCCAGATATAATCATAAACAAAACAGTCAAGCAACCGTTCCGCCACAATTTTAGTGCTTAACTGCCTAATTGCTCCTGCTGCGCAGTTTCTTGGATTAGCAAATAAATTAAGCCCTTTTTGTTTTTGGATTTTATTTAGTTTTTCAAAATCGCTTTTTTTTATAAAAACTTCTCCTTCAACGCTTATATTTATATCTTTTTCTAATATAAGAGGTATTGCTTCAATAGTTTTTAAATTTTCAGTAACATTTTCGCCTATTATTCCATTCCCTTTTGTTTCTCCTAAAATAAAAATACCTTTTTCATAATTTAGAACAATATGAAGACCGTCTATTTTAAGCTCGCAAGTATAATCTATTGTATTTTTTAATAGTATTTTTTTTAAGCGCGCTTCCCAGTCAAATAAATCCGCTTCTGTAAAAGCGTCCTCAAGAGACCATTGTTTTACGCGATGCTTAACTTTAATAAATTTATCTAAAACAACTCCTCCTACTCGTTTTGTGGGAGAATTAACAGTAATAAATTTAGGGTACTTATATTCTAATTTTTTAAGCTCTTGTTTAAGAGAATCAAGCGCTCCATCTGATATAATTTGTTTATCAAGAACATGATATAAATATCTGTGATAATTGATTGTTTTACGAAGTTTTTCAATATGTTGTTTTATTTTTTGTTCATTGTTCATTGTTCATTGTTATTAATATGACACCTCAACGCTTCTTGCGCTATTTTGATACACTCCGTCTGATACAACTTTTCTATTAGGACTATCATCGCTAACAGAATAATTATAAACGCCAGAATTATCTAAAGTTCCATATATATTGTCTCCGCTAGTCAATCCTGTTCCTTGCCTGTCTTGCCATAATGCCGCTTCAATGCCAGAATCAGCAATATAAAAAGCAGTTGTTGAAAAATGGCTATTAGTTGATGAAGTTAATTCAGCCACAAAAATATTTGTTAATCCAAGAGTTATTGATAATCCGATAAAAACTATAATTAAAGTTAGAATTAAAGAAATAGATTTCATTTTTGTAAAAATTATTAAATTATTATTTTTTCAATGTTTTTAATAGATATTCTTTTTTGTTTCATTGTATCTCTATCTCTTTCTGTAACTCTATTATCTTTTAAGGAATCAAAATCAACAGTAATGCATTTTGGAGCGCCTATTTCATCATACCTGCGATAACGTTTGCCTATAGTTCCATTATCGTCATATTCCGCGTTGGTTTTTGTTTTAATATTATTATATATTTTTTTAGCTAATTTAATCAAAGAAGCGTCTTTTTTAATTAAAGGCAAAACAGCTATTTTTATAGGAGCTAATTTGCTTGGCAATTTTAACACAATTCTAGTTTCGCTTGCAATGTTAGAAGTTTTGTTTTTAATGCTTTCTTCGTGATAAGATTCTAATAAAACAGCGAGCATTGTTCTGTCAACTCCAAAAGTCGGTTCTATAACATGAGGTAAAAAACATTCTTTTGTGTTTTTGTCGCGATATTTTAGATTAACTCCGCTTTTATGGCTATGGTTTTTTAAATCATAATCAGTTCTATAGGCTAAACCATAAAGTTCGTCTGTTTTAAAAGGGAATTTATAATTTATATCTATGGTTCTTTTAGAGTAATGCGCTAAGTCATTATTTTTTATTTCTTCAAATACAAGATTTTTTTCATTGACGCCAATTTCTTTTAACCATTTTTTTATTTGATTCAACCAATATTCAAAGCTTTTTTCCCAATTTTTTTCTTGTATAAAATATTCTATTTCCATTTGTTCAAATTCGCGAGTGCGGAATATAAAATTTCCAGGAGTAATTTCATTTCTAAATGCTTTGCCAATTTGAGCGATGCCAAAAGGAATATCAGGATAAAAAGAATCAATGATATTTTTAAAATTAACGAATATTCCTTGCGCTGTTTCAGGTCTCATATAATTAGGATTAGAATTATTTTCAACTGGTCCTAAAAATGTTTTTAGCATAGTATTAAATTGGCGAGGTTTACTTAATTCTCCTTTACAATTAGGGCAAATTTTCGGATTATCTAATTTATCCGGCCTAAATCTTGCTTTACATTTTTTACAATCAGAAAGCGGATCAGTAAAATTCTTTAAATGACCGCTTGCTTCCCAAACGCGCGTATTATATATAATAGAGGAATCAAGCCCGTAAATATCGTTTCTTTGCGTTACAAACATATCCCACCATAATTTTTTGATATTATTTTTTAATTCCACGCCAAGAGGTCCATAATCAAAACTATTTGCTAATCCGCCGTAAATTTCGGAGTTAGGAAAAATAAACCCTCGTCTCTTAGTTAAGCTAATAATTTTTTCCATTAAATTTTCCATATTAATTTTTTCAATTCTTATGGTTGCACTTTGCTGTAAATATTTTTAATTTTGCCATTTGAAGTAAGATCAAGCGGCGGAGCAGAGAAAAGTATTTGTTCTTTTGTAAATTCATCTGTGGCTCCAAGCTGAATTTCGCTCATAACAGGAATGCTTTTACCAATATGTTCCTGACTTGGCTCAATAGCTATTTGAAAAGCAATTTCATAAATAGGAAGCGCTATTCCTGTTGTTGCTGGAACATTAAGCAAGTTCCAAGTTATTTTATTAATTTTGTTATCAAAATATATTTCTCCTAAGGATGAAGAAGAAAAATTACCTGTCCAATTTACCCAATCCGGCAAATAAGCAAATATCTCAACATCTTTTATATCATTAGAGGTGTTTATAATTCTCCAAAACACATTATAGGTAGTTTGCTTGTTAGCTTGCGGAGGATATGGCCCGCTATTATTAAATTCTTTTCCACTAAAAGAAAGTTCAGTTAAAATCTTAGCTTCTGTATTTACGCGCGAAATAAGTTCCGCTGTTTGTGAAACATCTTCTTTATTGTAATTTTTAGGCGCGTTAGCAATGTTTAAAATCGCTATTACTTTTGCTGTAAAATTTTTATCATTAAAATCTGATATTAAGAAAGCATTTTTAAGTTTTATTGTAAAGTTAATATCGCCTTCTTCATCAGGAGCAATATTTTTAAAAGCAGATATATCATCGCCAGAAAAATCGATTGTTTGAGTTTCTTTATTTAATTTTCCGTTTCCTTTGAAACTTTCCAAATCAAAAACATCTCCAATTAAGTTTACTTTTAATTCAGGGTTATCCAAATAAATGTTTAAATTATTTTTATAGAATATTTTATAATTTAAAGTATCTCCGACATTAGCGTTATAATTAAAACTGTCATTAACAGAAAGAGTAAGAGTTATTTTAGATGAACTAATGCGAGTTGAAGAGCTTTCTTGCGTAAATATTATATTTTGCTGGTTAAATTCTCCTTTTCCTAAAGAAAATTCTAAAATTTTTAAACTGTTGCTTTGTCCTCTTATAGAACCTTTAATTGAAATTTTATAAACAGAATTAGACGGAATGCTTTTTATATTCCATATTTTATCCTGAAAATAGGAAAGAGGCAAAGAAGAGTCAAAAATAAAGCCCAATGGATAATTAATAATTAAATTAAGATTTTCAAAATCAAAATCAGAATTATTAGCTATTGAAATATTCCAAAAAGCCTGCTCCCCGGATTTTAATTCTTTTGGACTTTCTATTTCCATAATTAAAGGCACGGATTTTATAATAGCTGTAAAAGAAATTTGTTTTTTTAAAGAGCTATTTATGCCTGAAGGCGTATAAGTTAGAATAACATTAATATGTTTTTCCTCGTTTTCTCCTCCAATAACGCGCATTTTAAATTCTCTATCAAGCTCTTGATTTGATTCTATATTTCCAAGAACTATTTGAGAAGATTTATCATCAACTAAAAAATCGTCATTAATAGGTATAGCTTCTGCTGGATATTGGAAATCTAAAACAGCGTTTTTTAGAGCTGTTCTATTATTATTTTTTATAAGCACTTTATATGAAATTTGCTCTCCGCTTGATATTTCTTTTAATCCTTCAATGGAAATATTAATATTGTTTTCATTAAAGCTTGTTAAACCATAAAAAATAGAATATACTCCTCCAACTAAAACAAACATCGCTATTATTAATATCCAGAGATAATGTCCTAAAAAAGATTTTCTATTTTTTCTTATTTTACCATACTGATAATTTTTAGGAGAAGAATTAATTTCTCCTTGCGGACGATTCCTAAAACTGGGATTTTTGCTATATATATTTTTTTGAATATCGTTTAAAGACATAAAGAAAGCTTAAAGTTAAGAGTTAAGAATTTTATTTTCTAAATATTTAGATAATTCTTTTATAGACATTTTAGGCAATTTGTTTGGTTTTAATCCTAAATATTCTAATACAAACAATTCAAAATGTATCCATAATTTAGGCAAATCCGCTTTTTTTATTTTAAGGAGCGTTACTAATAATTTTAACAGATTTTTTAATAAATCGCCAGATGAAAGTTCTGGATAAGAAATATTGTCTAATATTTCTATTACGCGCAAAGAAAATCTTAAATGGCAAGGACTTTTTCGCAAGTTCTCAAAAAAATTATTTTTTATTTTTACATCAGTGATTGTGTCTAAAGAAATATATTTGCTTTTTATTATCCACAAATCGCAAAAAGAAAGCGGCAAAAGCATCGGAGCTAATTTAGAATTTATGTTTTTTCCGCCTTTAGCTAAAAGTTCATATTTTCCATTCTGATTTAATAAAGTAATTTTTAAATCATTTTCGCGAAAATTATTCTGCTTTAAAATCAAAGCATTTTGTATTTTATATTGCATTATTTTTTAATAACACTTATACATCTTAATAATAACTTTCTCTCCTTTATAATTAAACTCGCTTTCTTTATCAGCTTTTTGTTCTTTATATGATAAATATATTTTTTTAGCTTTAATTTTATTCGCAATTTCTTTTTGCCAATTTATAAGCCATTTTTCAATTTGTTTTCTTTTGGATGTGTTTTTCGCATTAACGCTTATTTCAATAATATCATCAGGCATAAGATTTGCTTCTTTTCTAAGAGCCTGAATAAATCTTACAAATTCTCGCGCCAATCCCTCTTCTTCTAATGCTGGAGTTATTTTAATATCAAGCTCAACTTCATTTTTAATATTTTTATCAAACACAATTTTCTTTACATTCACCTCGTCTTTAATAAGTTCTAATAATTCTTTTTTATCTTTTAATTCTTGATTCTTGATTCTTAATTCTTGCAATGGCTGTTTTATTTTTATTTCATATTTTGTTCTTTGCTCTAAAGCCAAAGATACAATTTTTCTTATTTGTTTCATTTCTTTTATTATTTTTAATTCGTAATTTGTAATTCGCAGTTTTTTATTTTTCGGCCATTTTTCCAAATGCACGGATTCTCGGCTTGTAAATTTTTGATAAATATATTCAGCGATAAAAGGCATAAAAGGAGCTATAATTTTAGAAAATTCTGTAAGCGTAAAATTGATTGTATCAGATGTTTCTTGTATTTGTTTTTCATCTTTAAATCTATTTCTTGAACGTCTAATATACCAAGTTGATAAATCATTTATAAATTCCTCAATCGGGCGAACAGCTTTATCTAATTCATAATTTTCCATAGCTGTATAAATTTCATTTTGCAATAATTTTAATTTCACGGCAATCCATTTATCCAACACATTTTGGCTTTTATTTTTTATTTTTAAACTTTTAACTTTCTTGCCGTATGTTTCATAAAAAACAACCACATTTAAAAGCCTTAAAATTATTTTTTTATATATTTCTTCAACTGTTTTTTCTGAAAAATTTAATGTTTCCGCTCGCGTAGCAGGCGAAGACAAAAGATAATAACGAAGCGCGTCTGCTCCGTATCTATCAATTATATTTATAGGGTCTGGATAATTTTTCAAACGTTTGCTCATTTTTTCTCCTTTTTCTGATAAAATTATTCCATTAACAATTACATTTTTAAAAGCTGGTTTGCCAAATAATCCTGTTGATAAAACAAGCAAAGTATAAAACCATCCGCGGGTTTGGTCTATTCCTTCGGCAATAAATTCCGCTGGAAAATTTTTATCAAAAAATTTTTTGTTTTCAAACGGATAATGAATTGACGCAAAAGGCATTGAACCAGATTCAAACCAGCAATCAAACACTTCGGGAATCCGCTTCATATTTCCTCCGCAATCGCAAAGAAATTCTATTTTATCAATATAAGGCCTATGCAAATCAAGCTCGCATTCATTATTAACAGGGAAAATAGAATATTTGATTTTATTAATTGATCCATTAGATGTATTTAATCTTGTTTTTGATATTATTTCCTTTGAAAGTCCTTTTATCGCCTCAACAGCAACCAATATATTTGCGGCGTGCGTTACAATAACAATATGTTTATTTTTGTATTTGTTATCAATTTTTTTTATCGCGTTAAATATCCTATTTTTTAAATTTTGAAAATTTTCTCCTTTTTTTAGAGGATTACGGTTCAAATATTTTTCGTATAATACGATTTTTTTATTATTATATTCTCCAAATTCAATTTCTCTAAGCTCGTTGTCATATTCTAATTTTGCGCGAGTTATTTCAGATATGATTTCAGCGCTTTGTTTTGTTCTTAAAACAGGCGAAGAAATAATAATATGTATATTCTCTTTTTTTAATTTTTTTGCTGTTTTTCCAATTTGAACAATTCCATTTTCAGTTAAAGGATTTTTGTTTTTATCCGATGATAAAACGCGAAGCACATTATTTTCTGATTCCCCGTGCCGAACAAAATAAAAAGTATTGTTATTTGAATTAGCTTTCTTATTTAATTCATTAAGAGAACCTATAACTTTAATTTTCCCGCATGCCTTTTTTTGTTTGTATTTTGGATTTCGCGATTTTATATCCTTGCATTGCCATACTGGAATAGGCGCTCCCCAATAACGAGTTCGCGATATTGCCCAATCAGGAGATTCTTGTATCCATTTTCCAAAACGTCCGTCGCGCAAATATTTTGGCACCCAATTTATTTTTTTATTATTGGCAAGTATTTGTTTTTTTATTTTTGTAACTTTAACAAACCAACTTGTTGAAGCGTAATTAAGCAAAGGCGTATCGCATCGCCAGCAATGAGGATAAGAATGCGTTATTTTTTCTTTGGCAAAAAACTTATTATTTCGCGCGAGCCATTTTATTATTTCAATATCTGTTTTTTGATGGTCTTCTTTTGGTTTTACTGATTCTCCTGCGAAATCTTTTACTTCTTTTTTAAATTTGCCGTCAATGCTAACATTATCTATAAAAGGCAAGTTATATTTTTTCCCAAAAATCATATCATTTGATCCAAAAGCAGGCGCGATATGCACAATGCCAGTTCCATCTTTTGTGTTAACAAAATCCGCGTTATAAATTTTCCAGATATTTTTTTTATTTTTTAAATCAATTTTTTCATAATAATCAAAAACAGGCTCGTATTCTAAATCAATAAGTTTTTTGCCTTTAAATTCATTTATAATCTCAAATTTTTCTTTTATAATTTTTAATCTGTTTTTTGCTAATATATAAAATTCTTTATTTTTAGCATTTGGAATTTGAAATTTTATTTTGCAATAAATTAAATTTTGATTTATTGCGAGCGCGACATTTCCAGGCAATGTCCATGGAGTGGTAGTCCATGCGAGAACATAATCATTAGGTTTATTTTTTAGTTTAAATTTAACTGTTATTGAAATATCCTTTATATCTTTATAACCTTGAGTAACTTCAAAATTAGATAAAGTTGTTTCGCATCTTGGGCAAATGTGCATTGATTTGTAGCCTTTATAGATTAAGCCTTTATTAAAAAGTTCTTTAAAAGCCCACCAAATAGATTCTGTGTATGCGGAATCCATTGTTTTATAAGCGTGTTCCATATCAACCCATCTTCCAGCGCGAGGCACAATATATTTCCATTTTTTATCATAGCGAAGCACGCTATTTTTCGCAGCATTATTAAATCTATCTATTCCAAAATTTTCAATGTCTTTTTTATTTTTTAAGTTAAGTTTTTTTTCAATTAAATTTTCAATTGGCAATCCATGACAATCCCAGCCCCATTTACGCTTTACTTTAAATCCTTGCATTGTTTTATAGCGCGGGATAGCGTCTTTTATAATATTGGCTAAAATATGTCCGTAATGAGGAAGTCCAGTTGCAAAAGGCGGACCATCGTAAAACGAATACTCTCCTAAACGAGCTTTTTTTTCTACTGATTTTTCAAAAATTTTGTTTTCGCGCCAAAATTCTAAAATTTTATTTTCAAAAATTTTGTTTTTATAAATTTTATTTTCAAAAATTTTGTTTTTATATTTTATTTCCATTATTTTTACAATACCATATTTAAACAAATAAAAAAGATTGACTTTATTAGAAAAATGTAGTATGCTTAATTTCAAATTCTTTTAAAATTTTTTTAAAAAGAAAGAAAGGAGAGAAAGAAATGTCTACTAAAAAAATTTCTTTTTTAGGAAGAATGATTGTTAGTAAAATAACAGTCATGTTAGGGATAATAGGGCAATTTTTTTACATTCCCCTATTAGTATATTTAATTCTTTTAAAAATTTTAAAAAGAAAAGAAAGGAGAGAAAATGATTTTTAAAAAAATTTTGTTTTTAGGAAGAATGATTGTTGCTTTGCCAATATTCATGCTGGAAATAATAAAGTTTTTTTATTTAGTATTAGTATATATAATTTTCTTTAAAATTTTTTTTAAAAAGAAAGGAGATGAAGAGAATGATTTTAAAAAAAAGCAATTTTTTTGAAATCACTTTTGAGAGAATGATTGTTATTTTTTTGATAATCATTATCTCAGTAGGAAAATTTTTTTATTCATTTTTAAAAAAAGATGAATAAAAAGATGAATAAAAAAAGAAAAACCCTTATTATATGAATTATAATAGGGGTTTACTATTGCCTAAATGTTTAATAAATAAAGTCAAAATTAGCATTACATTTTTTCTGGAGCGTTAATGCCGAGCAATTTTAATCCTTTTTCCAAAGCCATTTTTACGCCTGTTATCAGAACTAAGCGGGTTTCAGTTGTTTTTATGTTTTTTTCATCAATAATTCTGTATTTATCATAATAATTATGGAAAAGTTTTGCTAATTCTGATAAATATTCAGTTAATAAATTAACTTTATAATTTTGAGATATTTCTAAAACAACATCTTGCAATTCCAAAACTTTTTTAATTAAATTTATCTCTTCTTGTTTTATAAATTTTGTTTGTATTTTGTAATTTGTAATTTTGCTTTTTGTTTTCCATAGCAATTTGCGGAGTGTTTTTTGGTTTTTGATTTTAGCAAATACCGAATATATTCGCGCGTGCGCGTATTGTATATAATAAATCGGATTATTATTATTTTTTTTCTTAAGCAGCATTGTATCAAAAACCATATGAGATTCAATTGATTGCGAAAGAAGCATAAAACGGGTAGCGTCAGCGCCAACATTATTGATTGTTTTTTCCAATTCTACTGCTGTGCCTAAACGTTTAGACATTTTGCTTGTTTTATTGTTATGTTTAACGCGGACTAGTTGCGTTATTAAAATATCAAATGGTTTATGATAGCCCCATATTTTAGCAATAATTTTTAAACGAGAAGCATGGTTATGATGATCCGCTCCTAAAATGACTATAAGTTTATCAAAATTCCGTTCAAATTTATTTTTATGATAAGCAATATCAGCCATTAAATAAGTTGGTTTACCATTGGAGCGCGCAATAACTTCATCTTGCGTATGTCCAAATTCTTTAAGTTTTATCCATAGCGCGCCATCTTTCATATAAACTAAATTTTTATCCTCTAAAATAGTTAATAATTGCTTTATAACGCCTGATGAATATAATTCGTCCTCGCTAAAAAAATTATCAAATTTTATGTTTATTTTTTTAAAAAACGATTTCATATCTTTAAATATTGCTTCAGCCATAATTCTGCCAATTTCTCCAGGATTTTTTTGTAAAGAATTTTCATTTAAAATTTTATTTTTTTTAAGCTCTTTTATTTTTTGTTTTAAATAAAGCGAATTATATGTTTTTGCTTTGCCTAAAACAGTCATTCCTAATTCTTGTATTTGTTTGCTTTCTTTAGAGTCGTTTAAATAAAACTCTCTAGTAATATTATTTCCAGACGCCTTTAATATATTACATAAAGCATGACCCCAAAAACCATTTCTACCATTTCCAAGCTGGGGCATTCCAGTTGGATTTGAAGAAAGAAACTCCACATTAATTTTAAGACCTTTGATTTTTGGTTTTTGCTTTTTGGCTAATAAAAAATTTTGAAAATTTTTTATTAGCATTTCTTGTTTTACCCATAAATTTATAAAATTTTTGTTATTTTCTATTTTTAAAAAAAGCTTAGATTTTTTAATTTTTTTAATTAGCTCTTCTGGATTAGCTCCAGTTTTTAAGGCTATATTTGTAGTAAAATCAGCTCCAGTATGAATAGGCGCTTTTATTAAAATAATGTCTTTAATCTTAGTTAATTTTTGAAGCTCGGCAATAATTTTTTGTTTTAATGTCATAGGTTATTTTAGAATTAAGAATTAAAATTCATAAATCTTAATTTATACTTCTTTATTCTAATATAATTTGAAATCCAAATCAAGAAAGTTATCCACATAGCAAAACATTCAATTTTTTTATGACTTTTCGTATTTTATGTGATAGATACGATACCTCTTCAGTGTCATTTTAGATGATAGATTGCGATATTTTGAATAAAAAGTAAAATTATGATAAAATAGATATTAAACTAATTTATAAAAGCTTAATTAGTATATGTATTTTATATTTTATGAAAGTCGCTATAATTCACGATTATCTTAATCAAGCGAGCGGAGCTGAAAGAATATTAAAAATATTTACAGAGATATTTCCAGACGCGACCATTTATACACTTTTTTACGATAAGAACATAAAAGGATTAGAATTTTTAAAAGGGCGCGATATACGAACTTCGTTTTTACAAAAATTGCCTTTTGTTAAAAAGTATTACCGAGCTTTTCCTTTTTTAATGCCAATTGCTGTTGAGTCTTTTGATTTAAGCGAATTTGATGTTGCTCTTTCTAGTTCTTGGAGCTTTGGCAAAGGAATAATAACATCCCCTAAAACTTATCATATTTGCTATTGTTATACACCTACGCGCTTTTTATGGGATGGTTCTCAAAACTACATTTTACATTCTAATTTTTTAACGGTTATAAAATTTTTAATTCCTTTTTTAACAACTTATTTAAGAATTTGGGATAGATTGGCTTCAAACAGAGTGGATAAGTTTATAGCAATATCAAGCTATGTTTCATTGCGAATTAAAAAATATTATAATAGAGACTCGGAAATTATTTTTCCGCCTATTGATAACAGAATTAAAAAGCAAGAATTAAAAATTAAGAAAAAAAACTTCTTTTTAGTTGTGTCGCGTTTTGAACCTTATAAAAGAGTGGATTTGGTAATAGAGGCTTTTAATGAATTAAAAGCGCCTATTAAAATAATTGGAACAGGACAATTAGAAAAAAAACTTAAAAAAATGGCAAACAGCAATATTGAATTTTTAGGAAGAGTGTCAGAACAAGAATTAAATAAATATTATAGCGAAGCGCAAGCTCTTATTTTCCCGCAAGAAGAAGATTTTGGGCTTTCTGCTGCTGAAGCAATCAGTTTAGGAACTCCAGTTATAGCTTATCGCGCTGGCGGAATAAAAGACATAGCGCGAGAAAATATAAACAGCGTATTTTTTGATAAACAAAACAAAAAATCATTAATTTCCGCTGTAAATAATTTTTATAAGATTGACTTTCAAAAGCTGGATAAACAAAAAATGGCGCAAAGCATAGCGCGTTTAGGAGAAAAAACATTTAAAGATAAAATTAAAAAAATTATTTTTAATTCCAGCGAACATAGCAAGTATTAAATATTAAATTTTTTATGCGAATTGGAATTGACGCTCGTATGTATGGGCATACTCAAACAGGGATAGGCAATTACACTAAATTTTTAATAAAAAACTTAGAGCATATTTCGGGAACTAAGTTCCCGAATGTTAAATTTTTTGTTTTTTTGCGGAAAAATGGATTTAAAGAATTTACAGAGCCAAATGATAATTTTGTTAAAGTCATAGCTGATTATAAATGGTATTCTTTTGAAGAACAAATTAAATTTCCTGTTTTGCTTTATAAATATAAACTTGATTTAATGCACTTTACGCATTTTAACGCGCCTATTTTTTATTACAAACCGTTCATTGTCACAATTCACGATTTAACGCAAAAATTTTATTCCGGGCGTTTAATTGGAAAATATTGGCATCGTTGCGTTGCTTATAATTTGGTTTTAAAAAATGCCATAAAAAAGTCTAAATATATTATAACTCCATCTCAATTTACTAAAAATGATATTTTAAAGAATTACAAAGTTAATAATAATAAAATCAAAGTTATTTATGAAGGCATTGAGCACATAAGCAAAAGCAAAGAGCGCGTAAAATTCAAAACTAAATTCGTTAGCCAACATATAAAATCTAAACAAATTTTAAATTATGTTCTGTATTTAGGAGTTATCCGTCCGCATAAAAATTTAGTAAATTTAGTAAAAGCCTTTGCAATATTAAAAAACAAAAAAACCTTTGTAATAAACAAATTAAAACTAATACTTGCCGGGCCTGATGACGGAACTTATCCTGAATTGCGAGAAAAAATAAAAAAACACGGATTAGAACGCGATGTTATTATCACAGGCATTTTAACAGAAAAAGAAAAAATACAATTTTTAGCTAATGCTCGCTTAGTAATATTGCCATCGCTATACGAAGGATTTGGATTAACGCCTTTAGAAGCTATTAGTTTAGGAATAACAGTTGCTGTTTCTGATATAGAGCCATTGCGGGAAATTTTACGCGAAAGCGTTTTTTATTTTAATCCTAAAAATGAAAAAAATATGGCGAAAGTTATAAAACAAGCTTTATTTAATAAAAGAAAACAAAAAGAAAAATTAAAACAAGGAGCTTTATTGATAAAAAATTACAAATGGAGTAAAATGGCAAAAGAGATATTTGCATTGTATTTAAAAATTTGATATTATTAAATTGTTAATTTTAATAACTAATGTTTAACTAAATTTAATATGAAAACTTACAAAATCATTATAATTTTAGTGGTTGCCGCGATAATAATCGCTGTGGCTGTTTTATTATCAGTAAAAGACAGCAATAAAAAAATTCAAAAAGATTTAGACCAATCTCAAAAACAGCTTAGCGCATTGCAGGAATTAAAAAAACAAATAAATCCCAAAAAATTAACAGAAAAAGAAGTGGCTGAACAGCTTAGCGCTTTAGAAAAATTGCGAATCCCTGAAAATAAAAACAAAGAAATGTCGCAAGAAGATGTTCAAAAACAATTAAACGCGCTTAGCGCTATTAAAAACAAACAATAATATCATTTTAATTTGAAATTACTATGAAAACATTAAAACAATCTTTTCATTCTTTATCTTTAATAGTTCTTGGGATTGTATTTGCGATAGGAGTAAATATAGCGTTTGCTGTATGGACAGGACCATCTCAAA
>Ga0209542_10008127_pt1 | contig 19698 bp, 26 predicted proteins | sample RifCSPhighO2_01_FD_184028 | JGI IMG/M metagenome (GOLD analysis project Ga0209542, IMG submission 184028) | Soil microbial communities from Rifle, Colorado - Rifle CSP2_plank highO2_0.1 (SPAdes) (version 2) | ecosystem: Environmental > Terrestrial > Deep subsurface > Rock core/Sediment ...
AACAAGATAAAGAATAATCTTTTTACAGAGATATTAGGTTCTGTGGAAAGGACATGTATTATTCAAATCTTGGATAATAAAATAGGTTAACCTATCTTATTTTGTTTATTGTTTCGGAGATACTGTAAAAAACGAAAACTTAATAAACCATATTTTACAGATAAAATTACTACTTCTTTAAGTATTGGAGGTAGCGAGAGATTTCATGAGCAGAAGATTATTGAATAATCGAATGAGATCTTGAGTAGGGAGATTTACCATATAAAAAATGATTTTCGTAGTAAAAGTAACAACAAACAAAGAAGAAAGAGCATTAGATGTTATAGCTAGTACTATTTTAAGAAAAAAACTTAATGTTTATGCAATTGCAAAACCAAAAGGTCTTAGAGGATATGTAATTCTTGAAAGTGAAGATCGTGACAGTGCTGAAGAAGCATGTTTTGGTTTACCTTATGTTAAAGGAATAATTGGAAAAACAATTTCATATGATGAAGTAAAAAATATGGTTGAACATAATGTTGAAACAGTGAGCATTGAACAAGATGATATTGTTGAGATTTTAACAGAACCATTCAAAAAAGAAAAAGCAAAAGTTTTAAGAATAGACAAACAGAAAAGAGAAGTAGTAGTAAGCCTTTTAGGTGCTGTTGTGCAAATACCAGTTACTATTAAGATAGAAAATGTTAAAGTTATCCGTCGTGGTGGAGAACAAGAAGAAAATTCGGAGGAAGAAATAAAGTGAAAGTAGGATTATTAGTTGAAGGTGGAAATATGACTCCAGGTCCAGTTCTAGCTCAAAAATTAGGACCTTTAGGGATAAATATAAGCCAAGTTATTTCTAAAGTTAATGAAGCTACTAAAGATTTTAAGGGAATGAAAGTTCCAGTTGATTTAGATATAGATACTGGTACAAAACAATTTACAATTTCAATAAAATCTCCTCCAGTCCCAGAATTATTAAAAAAAGAAGCTGGTATTGACAAAGGTTCAGGAGAACATAAAAAATTACAAGTAGCAAATATTTCTATAGAACAAGTAATTAAAGTTGCAAAAACAAAACTTCCAGATATGCTAGAAAATGATCTAAAAGCAGCTGTAAAAACTGTTGTTGGAAGTTGTGTTAGTTTAGGAATAATGATTGAAAATAAACCAGCAGTTGAATTAGCTGAAGAAGTTGGCGATGGTAAATATGATAAAGAAATAAAATCAGAAAAGACAGAAACTTCTACAGAAAAGAAAAAAGAATTACAAGAATTTTTCTCCCAATTACATAAAAAGCAAGAAGCTAAATTACAACAGGAAAAAGCTGAAGAAGAAGCTGCTAAGGCAGAAAAAGCAACACCAGAAGCTGCTGCCAAAGTAGAGGCAACTCCTACAAAAACAGCTAAACCAGCTGCTAAACCAGCTGCTAAGAAGTAACAACTTTTATAAATTCCTTTAATCCCCTTTTATAATGGGGATATGGGGTAGCCTGGTAGCCTTCGAGGTTTGGGACTTCGCGACCCCGGTTCAAATCCGGGTATCCCCATTTAATAATAAAAATGAAACAAATACAACAAATAGAATCAAGAGAAGATTTAGGAGCATTAATAGAGGGAGATTTAGTTGATACTCAACAAGGAATTATGGTTTATACTGAAGAATATGAATAGGTACAGTATGATTGTAATCAAAGCATAATTAAAAACTCAAGAATGGAAGAAATAGAAATAGAAGCTTAATATGGCAAGAACAAAAAAAGTAAAATCAAGTGGAAGATATGGAGCAGGATATGGAACAAATGTTAGACGTAAACTTGTTGCTGTTGAATCAAAACAAAGACAAAAACAAAAATGTCCGTTTTGTAATAATCTTACAGCTAAAAGAAAGTCAGCAGGAATTTGGACTTGTAAAAAATGTAATAAAACTTTTTCAGGAGGAGCTTATTATTTAAATTAAGATAAATTTAAATAAACTATAGATATTTATTATAAAATGGCAGACTATAAATGTTTCAAATGCGGGAAATTAATTTCTTCTAAAAAGCTAGACAAAAGATTTACTTGCCCTCACTGTAATTCTAGAATTTTCTATAAACCTAGAAAAGCAATTGTAAAAATTAAGGCAAAATAAAATGGCTGAAATGGATAAAGAGGCTGCAGAGAAATTACAAGAGTTACAGATTCTTGAAGGAACATTCCAAAATTTATTAATCCAAAAACAAAATTTTCAATTAGAGCTTAATGAAGTCAAAACAGCTTTAGAAGAAATTGATAAATCAAAAGGAGATATATTTAAGATAATTGGACAAATAATGATTAAAGCTGATAAAAATACTACAAAAAAAGAACTGGAAGAGAAAAAAAAGCTTTTAGACATAAGAACAAAGACTTTGGAAAAGCAAGAACTTTCTTTAAGAGAAAATGTTGAAAGATTAAGAGGAGATATTGTTGATAAAATAAAGTAACTCTAAAGTAATTGTAACACAGAAATCTTTATAAACTAGTCCAAATTATTCAGTTCATGGTGTTTGATAAAATAAAAAAGAGTTTTGCCCTCGGTGGTCAAGGTGCTGAAGACTATGTAGAAATTGACTTGGGACAGGATAAAAAAGAGTCAAAAGTAAGTGTTAGACCATTTGTTCTGAAAAAATTTGAAGATGTTAATGATATACTAAATTCTCTAAGAGAAGGATATACTATTGCAGTAATAGACATACAAACTCTTAGAAAAAAAGATGTAATAGAACTTAAAAGAGCTATATCTAAGATAAAGAAAACAACTGAAGCTCTTGAAGGAAATATTACTGGATTTGGAGAAAACATTGTTATTGCAACTCCTGCATTTGCCCAAATATACCTTCCAGGAACGCAGCAATCTAGCTCTAATCCACAAAATGTAGCTCAAGAAGGATCTAAACCTAGGTTTGAGGCTTACTAATTCTTTAACTATTAAAAGTGTCCGCTATATTTTTTTAGTGGTTTGAAAAGTGTATGCTAATGTGAGAAATTAATTATAAGAATCTCTTACAATTTTCTTTCTGCTCAGAGTTTGTGATGTATTCACATACAGTTTTATCTGGCAACATATTAGCAATGACTGCATAGCAATTATCTTTTGAACTTAATGTTGGGATGTAACTACAATAAGCAGGGTCTCTTCATTATTTATATAAGAAACATTATTATAAAAAATTATCTAGAAATCCATTAATTCTCTAAGATAGCAAAAAAATAAATTATACCCCAGTTTTTGGCTTGAATAATAAAAAGATTTATAAACTTAAGTTTATAACTATAAACTAATATGGATATTTATAAAGAAAAGTTTACAAGACTAGAAAGAGAAATAATAAAGTTCTTATGTATCAATGTAGGAAATAGCTATAACCAAAGAGAGATTGCTCTTGTCCTTAAAGTCTCTCCAACAGCAGTTGCAAACTCTCTTAAAAACCTTGAAAAAGAGGGAATTATAAAACTAAATAAAAGCAAAAATACAAAACCTCGAAGAATAAGTCTTAACCTTCAAAATAATTCAGTATTTTTTATAAAAAGAGTGGAAAATCTCAGAGCAGTTTATGAATCTGGTTTAGCTGAATATTTATTTGATAAGCTTCCAGGCTCTACGATTATATTATTTGGAAGTTATTCCTGGGGAGAAGATAGCATTAATTCAGATATTGATATCGCGGTTGTAGGAAATTTGACAAAAAAGATAGACCTTTCCGTTTATGAAAGCAAAATAGTCAGGAAGATAATTATTCAATTTTTTGATAGTTTTGATAAAATTAATAAAAATTTAAAAGAAAGCATCTTAAATGGAATAATCCTAAAAGGAAGTGTAAGACTATGAATCTTCCTTTTGATTTCAATTATTATCTAAATGAGAAGATAGTCAGAAAGCAATCTCCAAATATCCCAAGGGCAGAATTTCTGATAAAAGAAACTCAAAAGTCTTTTATTGGTTTGAAAAATCGAGTAGAAAAGCTGGGAATAGATGAGTTCAATGCAAATTCGGTAATAAAAGATATACATGATATTATAATAGAGAAAATTAGGGCTAAATTGCTTCTTGAGGGGTATAATGCTTCTGGAAATTTTGCTCATGAGGCAGAAGTTGCATATATGAAAAATCTCTCTTTCTCTGACTTTGAAGTCTCATTTGTAAATGAACTAAGGCAGGCTAGAAATGGAATAAACTATTATGGTAAGCTCTACGAGAAAGACTATGCCAAATCTTGTTATGAATTTCTGATAGATCTAAACCCTAAGCTAGATCATTTGTTTAAGAGAAAAAACTAAGAAAAATAAATTTTGGGACACATTGTTCTCCAATATTATAAATAAGGACTTTAAAGTGAAGACCTTATTAAAAAAGAGATAAACTTTTAATGATTAGTTTATTAAAGATATTATGAAAAAGGGGCAGGTTACTATATTTATTATAATTGCAATGTTAATTGTTGCTGGAATTGTTTTATTTTTTGCAGTAGCTAACATACAATATACTAAAGAGCCAGTATTAATTGATACAGATAGTGTTTATTCTTATACTGAATCATACATAGAAAATGTAGCTCGAGATTGTCTTGAGAAGATTGGTAAGCAAGGAGGATATTATGAAATTCCAAGAGAGATTAAAATATTAGACACTGCTTACTGGTATTATGAAGGAATTAATATTCAGCCATTTCTTGTTACATTAGAAAATGAGACTAATAAGTGTGTTACTGATGTTTTGAAAAATACTACTGATATTGTGTTAGGACCATTTAATAAGACTAATTCTGTAGAAATTGATAAAGAGAGAATAACTTCTAAAATTAAAATTTATGAAAACTTTGTAAATGTTGATGTATACTATCCTATTTCAATATCTAAAGGTGATGCTACTTCTTTAGTCTATAGTTTTGAGACCAGTTTTAGAATTAATTTTTATAAATTATATGAACTAGCAACTGAAGTGGTTAATTATGCATCTCTACCAGACTTTGATAAATGTGAACCAGTAAAATGTTCAAGTGATGATATTAACTTTACTTTCTTTAATGAAAAAGATGACTTAATAATCAAAGGACAAACCTTTCTTGTTCGCGAGAATAATTCTTATACTCCTTATGAATTAAAATTTGCAATAAAACGCCCAATAAAAGAAGCTTTTGGAGAAAATAAAAAACATTTAGCTGTATTGTACCAAGAAGATAAAGATTTACCTACATTTGGAGATAAATCAATTAAACTGCTAAGTGAAACTTTAGAGATTCAAGAAGGAGTTGATTTTTACGATTGCGATAATGTACCTAAATTTTTTGATAATATAAATAAGTATGATGTTATTATTATAACGGGAAATTTACAATTTCAAATTATTAAATATACTTTTTTTGATTCTACGCAAAATAAAAATGTTGAAGAGGCATCAGAGTTGCCAAGTAGTGAAGCAGGAGAATTGCTATATGGATGTAACTCTTTTAATCCTTCTGAAAGAAAGATTGCTTTAAAAAACTGGGTTAATCATGGAGGAATTTTATGGATAAATAATGTAGCTAAAGCTGAGTCTGATAATTTTGTTATTTCTTATCTTGGTTCTCTTGGTTATGATGGTGGGAAATGGGATAATCTTGGCAGTATTTTTACATTGGAAGCATTACAGAATAGTTTATTAAGTATAATGGAAAAAAATAAAGAGCAAATAAACAGTTATGAAATTACTGCAATTGACCATCCAATTTTATCATGTCCAAATGATATTACTAAAGAGTTGGAAGGAACAGGGTATTATAATTCATTGAAAGTAACTGATGTTGATGAAGTTCTTGTTGGGGATAAAAATAGCGCTAAACTGTGGACAAGAAATTTGGGAAAGGGAGTTATTGTTTTTGACGAATTTGTTTTAAAGGATAATTTGTACAATTCTCTTAATTATAATGATGATATTGAATCTAAGGAATTAGATGAAAAGTATTTTGTTAATGTCCTAAATTACATATCTAAGTTTACTGAATATAGTGGAATTGAAGGTGAAATTAATCTTATTGACCCTACAAAAGATGATTTAATTGAAAAACCCTTATTTATATTTAATTCAAAATTACCTGAAGGAAGTTTTTATACGGTAAATATTGTTGACATTTCTGGAAAAACAATTTCAATTAAACTTAATCAAACAAATTTGGTAAAAACAAACAATAAATTTGAAGCTAATTTGATTAAGTCAATTAATTTAACACAATTAGGTAATGGAAGATATGAATGGAGTGTTGAAGGAAAATTTAATAATACTAATTATTTCTCGAATATAGATTCATTCACTAAATTTAAAAAAGAGGAAATAAATAATAATGGAACCATTAATTAAAATGAATATGAATAAACAATTTATTTTCTTTATAGTAATTTTTGTTGCGGGATTAACAATTATTCCGTTAGTTACAGCTATTTTAGAAGATAGTTGTTGTATGGGCTTTTGTATACTTAAAAGTGATTCTTGTTTTGAGAGAAGTTCTATATGTGAATATGCAGAATCTTGTCAAATTGGATGTTGCATAGATAAAAATGGATTTGAGCACAATAATTATCCAAATGGAAGATGTGTAGAATTTGGTGGAAGATTTTATGAAGGGACTTGTAGAAGAATGTCTATTTGTGGGGAGTAAGATTCCTTAATAAGGTCCATCTTCTGGATATTCCCTCATATTATAAGTATATCTTTTGCTTCATGCCATGTTATATATAAGAGATTGTAAAACAGTTTTTTCTTATTACTTCAAGCTAGCTATAGAGAAAACTGTTTTTAGTGCAACTATAATTGTTGCAGGAACAAACATAGTAAGCAAAGCATTAAGTATTGTAATTATCAAAAGTCCAACATCTCCTATTAATATTAGTCTTTCTTGCCCAACAGAACTTACAATAACTAAAGATACTGTAGCTAGTAAAAATGTCATAGCTTCTTTGGAATCATTACTAACACTTATAGCTCCTATTAGTATTCCTATCAAAGCTAGTACACCATAAATCCATCCTATCCATGAAGTAAGTATAAACCTTTGAAAGATACCAAAAATTACAGCAATTATAACTCCAAATAAAACAGCATAAGCCCCAACTAGATTTTCCCTAGATTTCATTACATATCTTAATAAAATCAATGTTATAAATTTTACTTTTTAGAAAAGTTTAATGAAATTTCAATTGATGTTTGTTAAAACATAAAAATTTATAATTTTAAAAAATACAGGAAAATTATAACTTATAGTCGTTAAAATGGACTATTTTATCCAACTAAATTTGAACAAATCGAAAGATTTATAAACCAGTGTAACTCGAGAATTACAACAAAATGAAATCAACATTATACACAATAAGTGTTTTTGCAATACTTTTGTTAGCATTAGGAGTTGTAAGTGCATCTCTAACTGTTTCACCAAATAATATTAATTTACAAAGAGGAAATGATAATTCTACTTTTAGTGTATCAAACTCAGTAAATTCTAGTGTTAATGTTTTATTTTCACAATTATCAATAACTGATGCCCAAAGTAATGTTATTTTGTTTAATATAAATGGTAATAACACATTACCTGCATCTGGAAGTCATTCATTTGTTCTTATTCCAGTTTCACTTATTGATTACAGTTTAGCAAATTTCAATTTAGCTAAAACATATCCCGGACAATTTATTGTTTCAGATGCTTTAAATCCAAATGTGAACCAAACAGTAAATGTTGTTTTAAAGAGTGATTATTGTAAAGAAGGAAATGAAGGAGATTTAAGCTTAGATGTTGAATATAATAATAGAGGAATATGGGGTAAAGATGATGAATGGTATCCTTTAGAAGAAGTTGAAGTTACAGTAGATGTTGATAACAATGGAAATGATGATTTGCAAGATGTTGTTCTTGAATGGGGACTTTATAATATAAGAACAGGAAAGTTCATAGTTGATGATGATGAAAAATCTATAGACATAGACTCTGATGATACTGAAACATTTACTTTCAGTTTCAAAGTAGATCCAAATGATTTAAGTGATAAAGATTCAGAAAATGATTTTGTATTTTTTGTAAAAGCTTATAGTAAAGATTCTGGAGAATCAGTTCAATGTCAATCTCAGAGTGATGATATTAAAATAATTAGAGATAAACACTTTATTGTTTTAGATAATATACAATTACCTGAAACTGCACAATGTGGACAAAATATAGATGTTACAGCAGATGCTTGGAATATTGGAGATAATGATGAAGATGATGTTTATGCTACTTTAGTAAGTACTGAACTAGGAATAAACAAAAGAGTAGATATTGGTAGTCTTGATGTTTTAGATGATTCAACTATTTCATTTAACTTTTTAGTTCCTGCTGATAAAAAAGATGGTTCATATAGGCTTACATTAAGTGTGTTTGATGATAGTGATGATATATTCCAAAATGATAATGATGATGAAGCTAAATTTAACCAAGTTTTAACAGTATCAGGTTGTACTCCATCTAATAAAGTATCAATAAATGCATTATTAGACTCAGATGCAATTGCAGGAGAAGAAATGGTTGTTAAAGCAACTTTAACAAATACTGGTTCTGCTAAATCAGATTATAAAATAACTGTTAGTGGTTATGACTCATGGGCAACATTAAATTCAATTAATCCAAATGCACTTTCTTTAGAAGCTGGAAGAAATGGAGATGTTTTCATAAAACTTATACCTAATGATGATGTGTCTGGAAGTAAAGAATTTACTATCCAAGTGGTTTCAAATGGTGTTGTTAATGAACAAAGAATAAGTGTCCCAATAGAGGCTATTAATGTTACAGATAATAACAATGGAAATACTGGTGGAATAACTGGGAATTCAATATCAGATTTATTCAGTGGAGATGGAAACTGGTTTATCTGGGTTATAGCAATAATCAATATAGTATTAATTGTGCTTATAATTGTAGTTGCTGTTAAGTTAGCAAGAAGATAAATTTTTTTCTTTATAAAATAATAATATAAGCTAGAACAACAATTAATGAAGAAGATAGAAGTAGTCTAGAAGAAGCAGGATATATATTTGTAAGTTATGATCAGAAATGCATTGATTAGATGAAGCAGAAAAGTTTGCAAGAGATGTTACTACTAAATTATAGGGAGTTAAAGAAGTTTTAATTGTTGAGGTTTCAGATTAAAAAGTTTATGATGTTTATGCTAGAACAAGTTGAATTGAAATAATATATTATTAAGAGTTTTTAGTATAGATGACCTTGATTTTAATCTTCTTATAAATATTTAAACTCTTTTTCATTTACTTTTTAATGAATAAAATACTTGATATTTTTTTAAGATATATTATAATAATTATTTTAGGTTCAGGAAACTTATTTATTTTCTATTATATTTTAACACCTTTAACAGTTTACTCTTCATACTATTTATTAAAATTATTTTTTGAAGTCAGTTTATCAGGAATAACCATTTCATTAGGAGAAAATGCAGTAGAAATAGTAAAGGCTTGTGTTGCAGGAGCAGCATACTATTTATTACTATTATTGAACCTTGGAGTTTCTACAAACTTTAAAAAAAGAATTCTTATGCTCATTTATTCATTTGTAGTTTTATTTATACTTAATATTCTTAGAATTGTAATATTATCTTCTTTATTTTTTACAGGCTCGTCTTTATTTGATATAACTCATAAAATAACTTGGTATGGACTAAGTACTTTATTTGTAGTGTTAATATGGTTTTCATCTGTATGGATATTTAAAATAAAAGAAATACCTTTTTATGATGATGTTAAATATCTGTATAAAATTGTAAAAAAATCTAAAAGATAAATTATTAGCGATTATTATTTAAATTGATAAATATATTAATAACCTACTAATCAATGATAGATAAGGAAAAGTATTGCTATTTAATATTTACTTTACTCATAAAAGATTTACTGAAATTAAATTTTAGCTCCAGTAAATCTTGCCAAAGTAGCAACCTCTAATTTTTCAATTACCTTTTCTTCCTCACAATTACTAACAGTTAGATAATAACAATTAGGGTTTTCAGTATCCTGATAAATTCCAGATTCTTTTCCAGTAGTAAGTATTAAGACAGTATTTCCGGCTTTATTAGTACAGTCTACCATAGGTTTTTGGTATTGGATGGCTAATTTATCGCTTGTAACAGAACTTATTAACGGAAAACCCATAGCTTGCATAAACCTTGAAAAGTCAACTATAGGTAACAAATCTCTACACTCATTTATCCCTGAGTCAAAATCAAATGAAAAATATACTGGTTTACCCTTAATAAAATTTATTCTACTATCAATAGGTATTTTAGATTCTCTAGGATCATTTCTCAAGTTAAGTCTATATTCTATCGGAAGGCCATTTTGATCAAAGCCAGTTATCACTGTACTATAAAAAGTAATAGCTCCAACTTTTGTATTTTCAAATGTTACTCCAGCATAATCAAATTTTTTTGAAGCACTTGAAACCCAAAAAAACACAACTATTATCACAACTATAAATACCATCACACCAACAATCCATTTTAGTTGGGTTTCTTGAGAAGAATTAATCTCTTCTTCATTTTTTTCTTTCGTTTTGGAAACCTTTGAGCCATTATGCTCGGTTCCTTGAGCTGTAAGGCTCGAATCCTTTTCGATTCCTTTTCGAAACCTTTCTAAAGGTTTATCGTTCGCTTTGGAAACCTTTTCTAAAGGTTTATCGTTCTCTTTTTTCATTTAATTATTGAACCCCAAGAGCTTTAAAAATTAATCTATTCCCAACTAATACTTCATTTCCAGGAGAATAATTAATAAATAAGCAATTATTATCTCTTTTTACAGAATCTTCATCACTTTCTTTAAAAACAATTAAATTATCATCACATGTCTTGACTATGTTGTCAGAATTAGTGCAATTCAAGTCTTTTAGGCAAACATCCTGATACCTTGTTGCATATCTTCCTATATTATAGAGTATTTCATTAGCAGAAGCTGGATCAGAATTAACAAAATAAATGGGCTTTCCACTAAGTTCACTAATACTAATAGCATCTGCATTTATACTTTCAGTTTCTTCAGGAGTAAAACTTGTTTGAAAACTTTGCCCTTGTATTTTAAACTCCCAATAACCATTGTCATTTGTTTTAAATTCTACATCATTATATGTCTTAGAACTTTTTTTAGTTATGCCATTACCACTAAATAAAGCAAATCCTGCAGTACTTAGTACCATTAAACCTATAAAAATAACAGCTATTATTACTTTATTTCTAGTCTGTCTTTTTTCAGTTGCTTCTTTAGTTTCAATTTTTCTCATTTCATACAAAGGAAATTAGTGTTTAAAAAGTTAATTTAGATGTCAAGTATAATATTAAACTTAATTTAAAAACAACTTTCTTAATGTAAGAAAGTAAGAATAAAAAGATTTATAAAGATAATAGTCTTACAATCTTACACAGAAAAAATCTAAAAATGATTTTTTGGGTGATTAAAAATTTTCAATTTTTAACATGGTAACAATAACAAAAATAAGTTCGAAAGGCCAGGTAGTAATTCCGTTAGAGTTAAGAGAAAAAATGAATTTAGAAGAAGGAAATTTATTAATTGTTTCTGATAATGGTAATTCAATTTGCATGAAAAAAATTGAATTACCTAAAATAAAATCATGGGGTGAAGTAACAAAACCTTTTAGAGAAGCAGTAAAAAAATCTAATTTTTCAAAGGATGACTTAAAAAAGCTGGTGGAAGAATCAAGAATTAGATAAGGTGTTTAAATGAAGCTAGTTTTAGATACTAATGTTTGGTTATCAGGAATATTTTGGGAAGGGGAAGCGAGCAAAATTATAGAAAAAGCAGAAAAAAAGAATATACAAATACTAATTTCTGAAAATATTTTATCAGAGATTGTAGATGTTTTAAATAAAGAATCAAAATTTCAAAAATATATCTTAAATCTAAAGTTAAGTATAGAAGAAATATTAAGAGTGGTATTATCAATTTCTAATTTAATTGAAACAAAGGCTAAATTAGACATAATAAAGGCAGATCCAAAAGACAATATTATTTTAGAAGCAGCTTTAGATGGAAAAGTAGATTATATAGTTTCTTATGACAGCCATCTTCTTAATATGATAGAATTTAGAGGTATTAAAATAATAAGTCCAGGAGAATTTTTAAAAATTTAATTCAAAATAACCATTCTATTTTAGAATAAGTATCACTTCATAAATATGCCTTAGTACCTTGTTGAGTTAATTAATAAAAGTATTAGTCTAACTTTGTGTCTGGAAACAAGGGTGTGGTCCATAGTTTTAATAAGATAAATTGTTTAATAAAAATATGAGTAATGGTAAGAATTATTCAAGTGAAATAAAAAAGAAAATTAAAGAATGTATAGAAAAAGGAACTGGTTTTGAATATGGAAAATCTGGAAGATATTTGTCTCATAGAGTTAAATTATCTATTGAAGAGATAGAGCTTGAATTAAAAGAAGCTAAAGATTTAGTTTTTACCAACAAAAAAGAAATAAATGGAGAAATTAGGTATCCCTTTATTTTGTTTATGGTAAACGAAGTGGGAGAGTTTATGTAATAACATTTAGGGATAAAATAAGGGTTATTACTGCCTTTCCTTTAGGAAGGAGAACTCTTAGAAAGTACTTTAGAAAAAGGTTTATAAAAGAAAGAGAGTTATTAAAGACATGAATAAAATAATAGAATTTAATTTTGAATATGATTCAGTAGATGACATTTTAAGTATCTTTGATTACAATAAACATATTAAAGAATCTATAGAATTTAGTGAAGATTTTAATATTGACTTAGGAGATAATGGAGAAGTTGTTGGTTTAGAGATATTTGACGTAAGTAAATTTTTAAGTGTATTAAATGAATATATTAGTAGAAATTTTCTAAAAAAATTAAAGAAAATAGAATTAGTGCAGGCAGACTATAGGAATAACTTGTTTATAGCAATTGTTCTTTATGCTGAGGATAAGAAAGTATATCAGCAGTTGCCAGCAATTCAAAAATCAGAATATACAAGCCCTTTGATTATCTCTGCATAAATCAGATGTTTATTTATGTCAAGATTTTCAATAAAACTACATCTTAAAAGATGTGGTAAACACAAGGACTTTTTGATTTAAAAAAAGAATCTGAGTTATAATCCTCAGATATTTTATTATATTTTTGCAGAAAATTTCTCAGTTCTTAGCTTAAATTTTATATATTATTTTAGGATATGCTGATTAAATACATATAACAAGTTGCACCTTTGATTTTAGGTTATATTTTAAAATTAATTATTATGGTTGATGTTTACTTATTGTATTTTTGAAATTTTATTTTAAATTAATTACACTAAACCATAATATTTACCCCATAATTAGTTAGTGGATACAAAAAGTAAGAAAAGCAGTAAAAAATATAATTATATTCAATAAATAAACAATTTATTTATCAGAAAGAAAGTGTTAAGATTATGTAGCTGTAAAACGATTTTGTTATGTTTTAAAGTAATATTATAATATTTACCGATGATAATTAATTGGATGTTGGATTTTAATATAAGATTTTCTATTTTTTCTAATTAGGTGGCATTATTTATGACGCAGTGTAATTAATTAATCTACCGTTAATTATTTCATTAAAGGTTATACTTGTTTACACAGTATATTCCAAGATTCAACTCCTCGTGAACTAATATTATTTTTTCTCAAGAAAACCTTAAAAACTTAAAGAACATGCCTTTAATATGGAAAAAAACAAAGAAATAGAAGAAATAAAACAAAAAATAATTCCCATACTTAAAAAATACAAAGTGACTAAAGCAGGGATTTTTGGCAGTTATTCTAAAGGGAAGCAAAAGAAAAATAGTGATATAGATATTTTAATAAAAATACATGATGATGCAGGTTTATTCACACTTATAGATCTTAAATTGGATCTACAAAAGATTATTAAAAAAAGAGTGGATTTAGTTGAGTATGAAACTATAAGAAAAGAATTAAAAGAACAAATATTAAATGAGGAGATAAAGATTCTACAATGAAAAGAGACTATAAATTATATCTTAATGATATAAAAGAAAGCATAAAACAAATAGAAGAATATCTAAATGGTATTTCTGAAGAAGAATTTAAAAAAGATAAGAAATTACAAGATGCAGTGATAAGAAGAATAGAAATAATAGGAGAAGCAAGTAGAAATATTCCAAGAGCTTTAAAAGAAAAAAATAAACATGTCCCTTGGATTAAAATGATGCAATATAGAGATTTTATTGTTCATTCTTACTTTGAAGCAAGTTTAAGAAGAATCTGGATTACTTCAACAGCAGAACTTAATGAAATAAAAGAGGCGTTTAAAAATATTTCTCTCGTTTAAAGTTTAGCAAATATCTTATTAGAAAAAATTACTAAAAAGATACATTTGTTTATACATAATTTATCTTCAAAAGAATAAAAAAATAAAGGAAAAAAAGAAAAAGAAAAATTAATTTTCCTTATTTAGTTACTTATGCAACAACAGCTCCGTCTGTAGTAGTTGTTCCTTTGTATTTCTTTCCACTTTCAGTCAATGGGTTCTTAGTTGTTAAGAACTTTACAGCATTTGTTGTATCAGCTGCGTTGTAACCTGCAACCAAAGTTGCAATCTTACTTGCTGACTGAGGTGAAGCGAATGTTTCTACAAGATATTCTCCACTACCTACTCCTGTTTTAGTTGTGAAATCAGCTCCACATAATGGAGAACTGTTTCCTAGCAATGTAGCAGCAACTGTGTTTACACAGCTTCCACCAAGAACAATTAAGTTCTTTGATGAAACACTAGCAACTTCAGAATCTCTAACAGTAACACTTCCTAAAGAGCCACCAGATCCTCCTCCGCTTCCTCCTGCAGTAATTGCTGCAGAGTTTTCAGCGATGTACAATTTAGCATAAACCTGTTCATCAGGGTAGCTAATTGTAGCACTGTAAGAATCTGTATCAGACTGGTCTAGAGTAATTAAACTACCCCAGAAATCTGCACTCTTATATAAGTCATTATCTGTTTTCATCTGAATATCGTCAAACTGAGCATCTTTGCCCCATGTAGTTTCTACATCAGTTACTCCAAGACTAGCAGCAGTTGTTCCAGCTCCTTCAATCTTTACAATTAAAGCTTCGTAAACTTTCGAAGTACTATCATCTTTTTCTTCAAAGATAACAATAGCAGGAGTGTTAATAACAGCTCCAGCAACATCTTCTAAACGAAGAACTGCTGTAAAGTTTGGTGATCCAGGTAAACCGGCATTAGCACCAACATGTCCATTTGAAGTCAAATTCCATGTTAATTGACCTATTGCACCATCTGCTGAACTACTAGTATTTGTAATTAGATCAGTAGCACTTCCACTTCCAACAGTAACTGTGAAATTACTATATCCTGCTGTAAATGCAGCAGTTTTATGAGGGACTACAGCAATATTTGTGTAACCATCTCCATCAGGAACCTTAATTACAGAAATATTTGCAGCATTAGGGCCACCTCCAACTGTTACACCATCCCAGTCACTTAAGTTCACTACTAAAGGTTCGTAAAACATTAGTTTAGCACCTTTAGCTGTTTGTATTGTTGGAAAAGCTACAGCATTATCTGTTGTGGTCTTTGAACCATCTTGATATCTTAACCTTATATTTTCATCTCCCTCAACATTTTTATTGTCTTCGAAGTCAAATGTATAAGATTGTGTATCTAAATCAATAGTTCCTGTTCCCCAGTTAGTTGACTTTGCAGTTACTTCTTTGCCAGTTATCCTGTTTCTTAATTTGATTTCACTAGCAGTAGCAGAAGCTGTATCATTTGTTAATGATATAAACTCCCATATACCTCCAGTATCTTGATTTCCAACAACAACATATTCTGATTTGTTGATTTGCTCTCTTTCAAAAATATTTATTGCATCTCCAGAAGAATCTGCAAGATTTGCAAATCCTATAGCTGTTAATCCATCTGCTCTCACAGAAGTTGTCTTGTTGTAATACCACTCAACAGATTTAGCTTCAGTTGAAGCCCAATCTTGGAAATTAACAGTCATTTTGTCACTACCAGAGTTTGATATTTTTATGTCTTCTCTTGATGTTGAATCAGCAGCAATGCTTAATCCTGGGAAAGATAATTTTATTGAACCAAATACTGGGTCAACAAACTCTCCTCCAGAAACTGCAGCATCTATATCTGTATCATCAGCAGCTATTTGGAATGTAATTTTTGTGATATTATGTGGTGTGTTGGCACCATTATCCCCAAATCTTACATTAGTTCCATCAATAGTTGTTTCATCAGAACCTACTTTAACTGCAGCACTATCTGTTAGTTTTATTTTATTAGTACCAATAAGAACAGTAGCAGATAATTTTGAGTTTGTTTCATCAGCAGTATTTACAGCAACTTCTACTCCCTTTATAGTTTTTGAAGTTTTTTCAGTTATTTCTTTGCTATCACTATTTCCATCACTATCTGTTACTTTAACAGTTGCAGCACTATCAGAAGCTGATACTAATTCAACTGTATAAGTCTTTCCAGCAACAGTTACTTCTGTTGAAGGATTACTAACTGAATCAAGATCTACTTTAATAGAAGATCCCAATAATATTATATTGGTATTATCAGTTTCTGAACCAACAGTATATTCAGTTCCAAATAAAGTTATTACTTGCCCTTCCGAATCAGAGTTTGTAAAGTTTACGGCTTTATTAAAGCTTATACTTAAATTGTAAACAGCTAATCCAGAAGTTGTCCCTAAATCAAAAGCATATATAGGATCATCATCACTTGTTGGATGTTGTCCATATACAAGCCTATTGTTTGAACCAGCATCAAATCCAAGATCAATTTTTTGAGTATACGTAGCTGTTACAACACCTTGGAATGAACCTTCTTTTAAAGCATTTGGCAAGTAGCTATCTGTTATTGATGTTCTTGCCTTGTTTATAGAGTCGTTCAAATAGATTTTTGTAGAACTTGTCCAAAGTTCATAAGCTTCACCACTAACTGTATCTGAACTTCCTCCAGTTCCAGATAATGATGATTGCAAACTTTGTCCTAAATCTACAGCAGCTAAATAGTCTGTATTTGCAGCTGAACTTCCTACAACAATTGCAACATCTGCATTACTTCCAGACACGAAAGGTGCTGGGAATGATGCAGCAGCAGCAATTCCTATAGTACTACCAATCATAGCTGCGCTTGCTAAAACAGAAGCGATTTTTCTAATATTAAATCGCATATTATTTTTAATTAAACCTCCTTTCATATTTTTTCATATTTTTCGACCTCATATGTCGGCAGGTTAGTGGTATATAATAAATATCACTAACACTCACTTACCCTGTTAAGGGGTCATCGGCAAAATAATTTTTTAACATTCAATAAAAATAAAATTGCTTTATAAAGTTTTTGAATTTCACACTTTTTATACCGAATATCTATACTTTTTCATGGTTTTATTTATAAATCTTACGATGTCACTGATTGTAGTAACATGTTTTTCAATTAATACAACGAAACATTTATTAACTAGTATGGCTTTTATTACCATATATGGTATATTTGAACATACATTATACTATATGGTGTTAGGTATATATGGATATAAATACCATATATTGTTTGTCGTCGGTAATAAAAAATGAGAAAAAATGGTCGAAAAAACTAGAATAATTGATATATATGAAAAAGAAGGAACATTTACTTCAGTATTTAGAAAATTTAAAGGATTTACTGGATATGGAGAAGAAAATAAAGAAGAGTATAATACTGCTGATCTTTCTATATTAAGACATCTTTTAAGTAATGAAAAAGCAAGACTTTTAAGTGTTGTTAAAAACAAAAAACCTAACTCAATATACAAGCTTTCTAAGTATTTAGAGAGAGATTTTAAAAGTGTTAGGGAAGATGTTATGATGCTCAAAAAATTTGGTTTTTTGGAGCTTGTAGAAGAAAAATCAAATAATAGAATAACTCACAAACCGCTAATAACTGCCAGTGTAATTAATATAGTAGTCCGTATTTAGTTAGTTCTAAATCTTAAAAGTAACAAATCAAAAAGTTTATATAGTATAATTATATTGTATAAACATGATAGAGATAAAATCAAAACTAAGAAAATGGGGAAATTCATACGGCATAGTTGTACCTGGAAGAGTAGTTGAAAATACTGGTGTAAAAGAAGGAGAAGAAGTAACTATTTTGTTCAAAACAAATAAGGTTGATTTAAGGAAATTATTTGGAAAGCATAAATTCTCTAAACCAACAGATCAGTTAATGAAAGAAATGGATGAAGAACTTTACAATGACTGAAACATTCTTATATGATACATATGCATTGATAGAGTTATTAAATAAAAATCCTAATTATGAAAAATATTCAACTAAAGAGATTGTAATTAATGGGTTTATTTTTGCTGAAATTTGTTATCAATTAATTAAGGACAATGTGAAAAATTTACATGAATACTTAAATGAAATTGAACCTGCAATTATAAATCCTTCTCCAAAAATGATTATTGAAGCAATGAAATTCAGATATGAAAACAAAAAGAAAAAAATGTCAACTACTGATTGTATTTCTTATATTATGGCAAAAGAGTTAGAAATAAAATTTCTTACAGGAGATAAAGAATTTGAACATTTAGAAAATGTAGAATTTGTTAAGAAGTAAATTATGTCAAGATACTTGACATAAAACTCCATAATTTATTATGGAGTAGTATCTTGAGCATCCAAAAGTCTAAACAAACCACACTTTTTAAAGTGTGGTAAAACTCAAGACTTTTTGATTTTTCTTGCTAATATATTATACTATTTAGTTCTTATAACATACTTCTATCTTAAATATACTATTTTCTCCCAAACCTAAGTTTAATGGCTGAGTATCTGTTAGCTTTCTTGAACACTCTTTTTCATCCCCCTCTTTCACAGGAGGTATGACTTCATTATACGTCCCATTACCTATTTCATTTAAAACACTTATTTTAAAATACCTTGTATATGAACCACTTTCTACTATGTATGAACTATGCTTAACAAGTTCTTTTAAAGTAACATCTAAAACTTGACAAGGACTTTGTCCATTTGAACAAATATCATTTTGTTTACAATCTTTTATTAGTTCTCTTACTTTTCTAGGATTAGTTTCAGGTATTTCACAATTAGTTGTATAACTTAAAATAGCTGACGAAAAACTATCAAGTTCAATACTTGTTTGTGCTTCGATATTTCTTGGCCTGTTTAAATTTATACCCAGAATAATTATCCCTATAATGCTAACTATTATTACAATAAGTACAAATCCTACCATTTCTTCCTGGGCCTTTTTGTTTATCATTTTAAAACTTAAAACTCATTTTCTCTTGTTTGTATTATCATTTGAGCAAGTTCGCATTTATCATAAGCTCTTCCACCAATAATATCTTTTCTACATATTGATACATAAGATGAAGCTGATTGAGCTGTATCACCTTCTTTTTTAAATAGAACAATTTCAGTACAATTAGGATAATTACCCGTATTACATTCTGTTGAAGGATACTCAGGATATAATTTTTTAATTGTTATTCCATTTACTCCAAAATAATCTCTATATTCTGCTTGTTTTTTTAATGCCATTAGTTTATCACTATCCACACCATTACTAACTCCTCTATAAGAAAATTCAGGACTTGAAGCTAATTTAATAACTAATCCTACT
>Ga0209542_10008129_pt1 | contig 19692 bp, 19 predicted proteins | sample RifCSPhighO2_01_FD_184028 | JGI IMG/M metagenome (GOLD analysis project Ga0209542, IMG submission 184028) | Soil microbial communities from Rifle, Colorado - Rifle CSP2_plank highO2_0.1 (SPAdes) (version 2) | ecosystem: Environmental > Terrestrial > Deep subsurface > Rock core/Sediment ...
AGCAACCTTTTCTGTTTTCAAAAAGCTTAGTTTTTTCTCTATTCTTTCTTTTCCTTTCTCAAACTCTTCCTTGCTTATAACTTCTGCCTCGAAGCTTTCCTTAAGAAACCTCAATTCCTGCTCAAGCCTGTCTTTTTGACTCGCATTCATTGCTTTATGGCGTATTGGGTGATAAATAAATCTTTCTAATAAGATTCAAAATTTTCGCCACTGGCTAGTTTCAATAAAAGCATTTATAACATTCAGCAGAATAATAAGCCATGTACGATATTCTTGTAGGAAGAAGCGAAGCTAACAAGGAAAAACACGGAACAGACGGCGCAATACTCCTTGGAAGGCATTATGTCAAGATGGGACAGACAACTTCACTGTCAAACAAAGTGTACCTTGACGTTGCAAAATCTCATGTTGTTTTTGTCGTCGGCAAAAGAGGATCCGGGAAGTCATATACTATGGGGGTCATTGCAGAAGGAATTTATGACCTTCCAGATGAAATAAGGAACAACCTTGCTGTTGTCATGCTGGACACAATGGGGATATACTGGACGATGAAATACCCGAACAATAAGGACCATGAACTCATAGAGTCATGGGGCATCGAGCCAAAGGGCCTTAACATAAACATCTTCACGCCAAAAGGAGTTTTTGAAGAATACAAGGAAAAAGGGATACCTGCAGACTATCCGTTTTCCGTCAAGACAAGCGAACTGAAAGCAGAGGAATGGTGCATGATATTCAACATTCAGATAATGGATCCGATTGGCATAGTAATCGAAAGGGCTGTCAATAATCTTCAGGAAGAAAAAACAGATTACGGAATAACGGATATTATTGATGAAATAGCAAAAGACGACAGGGCGGAAAAATCCGTAAAGGACGCTGCTGAAAACAGGTTTATGGTTGCAGACAAATGGGGGCTGTTTGACACAGAAGGGACAATGATAGAAGACATTGTAATACCGGGGCAGATAAGCGTGCTTGACGTGAGCGCATACACAACTTCAAGCAGCTCTGAGAATCTAAGGGGGCTTGTAATCGGATTGGTTGCGCAGAAGCTGTTTGTGCAGAGAATGACAGCAAGAAAGGCAGAAGAGCAAAGGTCTGTGAGCGAGGAAATCCATTTTTTTGAGGAAGAAAAAGAGCATAAAAAAGAGCCAATGGTGTGGCTGATAATAGACGAGGCGCATGAATTTTTGCCAAACAAAGGAAAGACTCCGGCAACAGCTCCGCTTATCACAATTCTTAGGGAAGGAAGGCAGCCAGGCATTTCGCTTGTGCTTGCGTCGCAGCAGCCGGGCAAGATACATTCAGATGTTTTCACGCAGGCTGATGTTGTGATTGCGCATAGGATAACTGCAAACATTGACGTTGAGGCTCTCGGAAACATAATGCAGAGCTACATGCGCGATGGACTGGACAAGCAGCTTAATTTATTGCCTTCAGAGGAAGGTGCTGCGATAATCTTTGATGACATAAACGAGAAATTATACCCTGTCAGGATAAGGCCAAGATACTCATGGCACGGCGGATCATCTCCGACGGCAATGCCAAACGAAAAGAAAGTTATTGAATTCTGAATGATTATTCTAAGCTAGCCATTAATTTGCTTTTCAATTTTAAATAATTCTCTTCCATAGTAATGCTATATGTTCTAGGCCTTGGCAAATTATTTTCAATTTCCTTTCTTATTTTCCCGGGTCTTTTTCCCATGATTAGAATCCTATCGCTTAGAATAAGAGCTTCATCAATATCATGAGTGACAAAAATGATAGTTTTCTTGTGCATTTTGAGTATTTTTAATAATTGTCTGTATAATTCCTTTCTGGTCAATGCGTCCAAATGGCTAAATGGCTCATCCATCAAGACTATTTCAGGATTATTGGCTAGTGCCCTTGCAAAACCAACTCTCTGCTGCATCCCTCCGCTCAATTCATTGGGATAATAATTGGAGTATCTCTTTAATCCAATCAAATTTAGATAATAATCAGAAATTTCCCTAATTCTTGATTTTGATGCTCCATTTATTTTTGGGCCTAGGGTTATATTCTCTTTTATAGTTCTCCAAGGAAACAATGAATTATGCTGGAACACCACTCCAATCTCTCTTGTAGGCTCGGTAATTTTTCTTCCGTTCAGCAGCACATCACCTTTTGTTGGCTTTACAAATCCGGCAATTGTGTTTAATAGCGTTGTTTTCCCGCAGCCGCTGGGACCTATAATACACAAAAACTCATTTTCTTTTACATTGAAATTTATATCCCCAACAGCCTTTAACTTTGTCCGTCCTCTTGCATATGCCACTTCAATGTTCCTCACAATCATTTTATTTTGCATTTTATCTTATCTGTACCCAAGGAAATAATTTTTTTACCGCCATTATATAACATCTATCAGCAATCAGCCCCATTAACCCTAATGTTGCAATGCCTAAAATCATTTTATCAACTCTAAATATTAGGTGAGAAGTCAAAATCCTATAGCCAACTCCGGAAAACGCTCCAGCCATCTCAGCAGCTACTAATGTAATAAAAGATATCGCAATGCCTATTCGCACTCCGCTTATGATGAAAGGAATTGACCCATAGATGACTTCTTTGAGTATTTGGAATCTGTTAGCCCCCAAACTCTTTATGGCCCATATAAAAGTTTTATCTATGTTAATGACACCTTGATGTGTGTTTATCCATACCGGAAATATCACTCCCCACATAACCAGCAGTATCTTTGATGCCTCTCCAATGCCAAACCACACTATTGCCAGCGGAACAAAGGCTATGCTAGGTATATTTCTCAAGAAATGGGCAATTTGCCCAATTGTCAACCTAAAAATAGCAATTCTTCCGGTTAAGATTCCCAGGCATATCCCGATGGCGCTTCCAATTGCAAAGCCAAAACCTGCACGTATCAGGCTTATTGAAACATCACTAAAATATTCTCCAGTTGTTATGGACTCTAAAAGGGACCTTAAAACTTTAGTTGGAGGTGGAAAGAGATTTATGTTAGAAAATTTGCTTCTTGAAATAAATTCCCAAAGTAATGATAAAATCAAAAATGTTGCAATTGTTAAATATTTATTAAAGTTTTTCTGCATTTCGCGTAATCTTTTTGTATTTTTTGAATCACCTCGTTTTATTTTTTTATTTCATAGTTTTCACATATCCGTCATAAACCAGCGATTTATAATCTGGCTCTTCTGTTTCTTGCTTTACAATGCCGGCTTTCTTTGCCCATTTGCCTTCATTTTCTAAGGAATTTACCAGACTTGGATCAATATTAATTTTAAAAGAATAACCATCCCACAAAGCTTCTACATCTTTTGCATTCATGCCTAATCTTTTTGTGGTAATTTCAACAGATTCTTTTTCATTTTCTCTCATGAATTTTCCTGCTTTTTTGAGGCCGAATAGCAGCTTTTTTTGCGCTTCTTTTTGTGCAGCCAACGATTCCTCCAATACGACTACATTAAAAGGATGATTATAGAGGCCTTTGCTTGAGAACAAAACTGAATTATTGCCCAGCATATTTTTAGCATTGTAAATATGAGGCTGCCAAGTGATAATTGCATCGACATCTCCTCTTGTGATTGCAGCAGCCATATCAGGAGGATTTAAGTTCACAATTTTCACATCTAACTGGCTTATATTATTGGCTTCCAGAAACCTGTTTAATACATATTCTCCCGACGTGCCAGAGGACACAGCAATTTTTTTGCCTGCTAAATCTTCCGGTTTTGAAATTCCCCTGTCTTTCCGTGCCAATAAGTTTACATGTTTTTCGGAAGTCGAGAAAGTTGTGATTATTTTTACCTTTTGCTGCTGAAAAGCAGCAAGAACTGCAGCAAAATCCACAACAGTTGCAGCATCAACTGATTTGCCTACAAGCCCATCAAGGGCAAGCCTGCCGCTAACAAATGGCTTTATCTCGACATCTAGCCCTTCTTCTTTCCAGAATCCTTTTGCCTCTGCAACAAAAACAGGCGCAGATGCCATTGTGAATGTGTCAACGCCGAAGATTAATTTCTCATTTTCCCGCACAACAGTGCCTGTTGTAGGGTTATGATAAGAAAAAAGCATGCTAAAAATGCCTATCAAAAATAATATGCCCAAGACCATTAATGCAATCGTTTTGTTTTTCATTTTACCACCCACAAGTCACTCCAAAGGATATAGGACAGGTTCTTAAATTCTAGTCCTCCTTTTTAGGATTACAATAGAAAAGCTTAAAAACAGGAATTCATAGCTTAGCAATATGGAAGTAAATGCACTAGAACAGCTAGGATTGACAAAAAACCAGTCAATAGTCTATATTTCATTGCTAAAACTCGGCTCTACAAGCGCTCAGAACATAATTAAAGAATCAGGCCTGCACCGCTCAAGGGTTTATGACAGTTTGGAAAAGCTGGAAGATTTGGGATTAGCAAGCTTTGTCGTAAAAGACTTCAAGAAATATTTTCAGGCAGCAAAGCCGGAAATGCTGCTGGAGTATCTTGATGAAAAAAAAGAATTAGTGAATCAAATTTTGCCCGAGCTAAAGATATTGGAAGGCACAAAAAAAGAAGCAATAAATGCTTTTATTTACAAAGGAAAGGAAGGCATAAAAACCATACATTCTGAAATGCTCAAGGAAGGCAAAGATGTCTATGTTTTAGGCGCTAAAGGGAAGATTTTTACGGAATTGCCTTATTTTATACCAAACTTCGAACGGGAACGAATAAAAAAGAAAATAAAATTTAGCCTTGTATACGACAAAAAGGAATTCAAAGAGTTTGAAAAGGAAACAGCAAAAAGAAAGATGTTTGAAGGAAGAATATTGCCAAAAGGCTTTGAGTCAAATGCGGTTGTTAATGTATTCGGAAATAAGGTTGCCATAGTGCTGTGGAAGGAATATCCAAGCGCTTTTATGATAGAAAACAGGGATGTTGCAGAATCGTTCAGAAAATGGTTTAATTTTATATATAATAATTTAAAATAATTATTCTAAAGCTTCCTGAAAAACTCGTATTTGTTTAGGTGGAGTATTATCAGCACAAGAACAACAGATATTGATGTAATCAAGTAGTACCCAAGCCCAACTGCCAGCCCGACAGCGGCAACAGTCCATATTGACGCTGCTGTTGTCAGCCCCTGCACATCGCTTTTTGACTTGAATATTGTGCCTGCGCCCAGGAATCCTACTCCTGTTGCGATGCCTGCAATAATCCTTGCAGCTTCATTAGGAAGGCTCTGTATTGTTACGAGAATAAATATTGCAGAGCCCAAAGAAACAAGCATGTGCGTTCTCACGCCGGCAGGCTTGTGGACAACTTCCCTCTCCATCCCGATTAAGCCGCCGGCTATTGCTGCAGTTACAAGCCTTAGCCAGATTTCTGAGTTTGAAATCATATTATTTCCTTGAAGTTTTCAACGGCCAGTCGCTTGGCGCGTATGTCATGGAGATAAGGGACGCGACAAACATCAAAGTGAAGAACAAAATAAACGTAAATCCCCATTTTCTTGAGCCCGGAAATATGTAAAAAGCAGAAACCAAAGCGCCGACAATGCTGGTAAGCATGAATGCGCTTGACAATGGAGCAACATTAAACTCTTTTTTCATTTTATTATTCGATAAGGTATCCGATATTCCCTTTGTCGTCTATGTAAATCATCCTGTTTTTCTGGACTTCATCAACATAATCTATTTTTGCAACAGCAAATCTTGAAGAATCGTCCATGTAATAAACAATCCCTTCTGAGCTTATGTAGTATTTGCCGGGGGCAAGCTCGCCAAGGGAATTTACGTCGCTGAACCCTTTTAAGTCAAGAATGTTAATTGATTGAGAATTGTCATTTGCCGCGACAAATCCGGTTATGCTGGAATTCTCGCTCATTATTGCAATTGAAAAAACTGCCATTGAAATAAGCGCAAGGAACATTCCGTTTACAACACTGGGTTTATCTTTTGCCATGTCACTATTGTACTATATTACCTATTTAAACTTAACGAAATTCAAGCTAGGAATGTGGCTTCTTGCCTTTTCAATGCCTTTGTTAAAATCGTTCATGAAATCCTCCATTTTGGAGCATGCAATGTCTTTCAGCTCTCCGCTTGTCATCTTTCCTGATTTGTATTCATGATATATTTTATCCAATTCTTCGTCGCTTTCTACAAGATGCTGCTTCAATAATTCAAAAACCATATCCTTTTCAACATCTGCTCCAAGCTTGCGATGCTCCTCAAGCGTGTCACGGCCGCCGCTTAAAGCGTTTTTTATTTTTTTCTTTACTGACTTTATGTCTTCCGGCAGCTCAATGCAGCTTTCAGGATGAGACTTGGACATTTTCATGTCCCCTTTTAACGACGGCGTGTATTTGTGGTACATTGCAGACGGCAAAAAGTATTTTCTTTCCTTAAACCTGCGCACAATATCCCTCGAAAGCCGTATATGCGGGTCCTGGTCAATGCCCACCGGTATTATTCCGGGTATTCCTTCATCAAACTGCGGATAAAGAATGTCTGCAACCTGCGCCATTGCTGCCATTATCTTGCCAGGGTCTGCGCTCCCGTATATTGCTTCGAACTCGTTATAAGTTACTTTTTTTGCAAATTCGTAAGCTTTGTTCATGACTTCCTTATTTTCCGACTGGAAATAGAATGTTGTTTTTTTTGCGTCAAGCCCGAGAGAAATATATGCTGGAATATGAAAATCCAATGCGGTTTTTTTTGCATCTTCAAGGCTTATTCCGCGCGCAGAAGCCGCTTCCAGATCAGCAACAAGAATGTACGCATGCCCGTGATGCTCCTGAAAATACTTTATGTTTTCGACAACCATCTTGTTGCCGAAATGTATTTTTTCATTTGAAGGGACGATGCCGCTGAGAACATAATATTTCTTATGATTTTTGATTGCATCTGAAATGACCTTCAAATCGCGGCCTGCAAAGACAACATTGCGCCTCATCAGCCTGTTCGGGTCAGGAAAAGATTTTTCATCAAACACTTCAAGGCCAAAATCCTTTATGATTTTCTCATAATCCTCAAGAAGATTCGAGCCCCATGGGTCTATTATTTTATGCTTCATAGTATTATTGTTTTTATTTTTTATTTAAATGTTTTTAATGCTTGAACAGTCTGACATTGGTGAAAACCATTGCAAGCCCATTTTCATCTGCAGCTTTTATGACTTCCTCGTCCCTTATCGAGCCGCCAGGCTGGATTATTGCAGTTATTCCGGCTCTTGCTGCTTCGTCAACTCCGTCGCTAAATGGAAAGAACGCATCGGAGCTCATCACAGAGCCTTTGCACTTGTCTTCTGATTTCATTATCGCAAGCTTTACTGCATCAACCCTTGACATTTGGCCTGCGCCGATGCCGGTTGTTGCATTGTTCTTTGCAAAAACAATCGCATTTGACTTGACATGGCGGTTAACTTTCCATGAAAACAGCATGTCCCTTATTTCATCTTTTGTCGGCTTTCTTTTTGTTACAACCTTAAGATCTTTCTCCTTTAATTCAGGAAACTGCCTTGTCTGCACAAGAAGGCCGCCGACTACTTTTCTCATGTCCATGCTTTTGTAATCCTTTTTTATCTGGCCTGTCTCAAGCAGCCTTAAGTTCTTTTTTTCCTTGAAAATTTCAAGAGCTTCTTTTTCAAACTTTGGGCAGATTATGATTTCCATGAAAACCGGCTTCAGCATTTCTGCTATTTTTTTGGTGCACGGCCTGTTTAATGCAACAATTCCTCCAAATGCGGATTTTGAGTCTGTTTCGTACGCTTTTTTGTATGCCTCGTCTATTGTTGATGCTGTAGCAACTCCGGAAGGGTTGGTGTGCTTTATGACAGCAGCCACTGGGACGTCAAAATCCTTTACAAGCTCAAAAGCATCATTTGCATCAAGAATGTTGTTGTACGACAATTCCTTGCCCTGCAATTGCTTTGATGTGCTGACGCAAGTTTCGTTTATCCAGTAAGAGCCGTAAAATGCGGCCTTTTGATGCGGATTTTCCCCATATCTTAAATCCTGTATTTTTCTGAATGTGAAATTATAAATGTCAGGGAACATTTCATTAAGGTAATTTTCTGTGAAGTAACGGCTTATGATTGTGTCATACCTTCCCGTGTGCAGGAATGCTTTTGCAGCAAGATTCTTTTTTGTCTCATCTGTTATCTTTCCCTTTTTTATCTCATCTATGATTTTCCCGTAATCTTTTGGATCAACAACAACAGCAACGTTTTCGTGGTTTTTTGCAGCAGCCCTTACAAGAGACGGGCCTCCAATGTCAATATTTTCTATCACATCTTTCAGCTTTGCATTTCTCTTTATTGTTTCTTCAAACGGATAGAAGTTTACAGCGACAATGCTTATTGGGCTTATTTTGTATTTTTTTAACTCTGAAATGTGCTTTTTGTTCTTCAAATCTGCCAAGACGCCTGCAAAAATATTTGGATGCAATGATTTTACGCGGCCATCAAGCATTTCCGGAAATTTTGTTATTTCAGAAATCAAAGTTGTTCTTATTTTATTTTCTTTCAGCAATTTTGCAGTATTCCCTGTTGAAACTATGCTGTATCCAAGTTTTGAGAGATTTTTTGCAAACTCCACAACATTTTCCTTGTTTGAAACTGATATTAATGCGGTTTTCATTTTATGTTTATTGAATCATGCTCTTTTTTTGACATTTTTGCGATTTTGTCGAAGCTATCATTATGGATTTTTTTCGTGTAGTCATAGCTTTTCCTGTGGATTCTCTTTGCGTGCCTATATGTTGTCTTTACTGTCTTTTTAACTTTGTGCCTTATTCTGTACTGGATGATTCTTGCGGTCTCCCATCCTACCATTGAAATGCCTATAAACATTATAATCCAGCTAACTGCATAAACCGACAAACCTGTGAAAAGATAGAATGGGCTGTAAAGCTTGGACAGAAGGTCAGAGAAAAAAATTCCCAAAAGGCCTTTTCCGTAAAATCCGGTTGCAATGCTTGCAAAAATCAAAAAAAGGCCTATAAACAGGTTGATGTCTTTCCACCAGATTATCGGCGTGTCTATGTTTTTCGGCTTTTTGTTCAACGACTTTATGTTTTTGATGAATTTTTTTATTTTCAAGCTATTGACACCATGTTATCATGAATTTTTATCTTTCCTTTGCTGTATAAGTCTATCGCCTTTACAATGATTTCCTGCTCTGCATTTTGGACTTTTTCTTTTAATGACTCAACAGTCTCATTTTCTTCTATCTTCACTTCTTTTTGTAAAATTATTGGACCTTGGTCAACGCTTTCATCCACAAAATGAAGCGTGCATCCTGTAACTTTCACCTTTGCTTTTAAAACTTCCTCATGAACGTTTTTGTCCATTCCACATGCGAATGCCGGGAGAAGGCTTGGATGAATGTTCATTATCCTGTTTTTGTATTTTCTTACGAAGAACGGACTTAAGATTCTCATGTAGCCAATCAAAAGAATTAACTCGACGTTGTTTTCATTGAGGACATTTGCAACTTCTCTGTCAAAGTGCTCTCGTTCCTTGCCTTTTGACTCAACGAAAACTGATTTGATATTGTGCTTTTTTGCCCGTTCCAAAGCATAAGCATCCTTCTTGTTGCTTACAACAACAGAAATAACTGCGTTTAGCTTCTTTGATTTTATAGCATCAATTACTGCCTGCATATCTGTCGCATTTGTCGACGCTAAAATACCCAAACGAAGCATATTATCCCCCCTGTAAAAAGGTAAGAAAGTGTATATTTAAAGGTTTGGATAGTTTATCAAAAAAATTACTTATTCATTTCCATCGCTTTCAGCGTGTTCTGCATTAGCATTGCGCGCGTCATCGGGCCGACTCCGCCTGGAACTGGGGTTATGAAGCCGGCAATTTCTTTTACATTTTCAAAGTCAACATCGCCGACAAGCTTTCCGTTGACTCTGTTTATTCCTACGTCAATCACAACAGCGCCTTCTTTGACCATATCTTTTGTTATCAGATTCGGCTTTCCAACGGCAACAACAAGAATGTCTGCTTTTTTTGTGTAATCTGAAATGTTTTTCGTCCTTGAATGGCATACTGTCACAGTTGCATTTTTCTCAATCAGCATCAGCGCAACCGGCTTTCCAACAATGTTGCTTCTTCCGACAACAACTGCGTTTTTTCCTTCTATTTTTATTCCGGTTGATTCAATTAAATGTATTACAGCAACTGCAGTTGCAGGCGCTATGATTGTTTTGTCTGCCATCAGGCTTCCAAGGTTTACTGTTGTAAATCCATCAACATCTTTTTGCGGCAGGATGGAATCAGTTACTATTTTTTCATCAATCTGTTTAGGAAGAGGCAACTGCACCAGTAGTCCGTGGATTTTTGGATTGTTGTTTAATTTATTGAGAAGATTCAATAAATCCATCTGCGTCGTATTTTCATCAAGATTGTAGCGTTCGCAATACACACCGGTTTCTTTTGCGTCCTTTTCCTTGAAATTAACATAGACTTCAGAAGCAGGGTTGTTGCCGACCATAACAAGAGCAAGGCCTGGCTTTTCCTTCATTATTTTAACTTTATTTTTGATATTATCAAGAATGTTTTTTGCGATTTTGTTGCCGTCTATTATTTTTGCAGTCATAGCATAGAATATCGATAATTTGTATTTAAAAGTATCGTAGTTAAGGCAATATAATGATTTAAATATAACTTGTCATTACTAAGATACAATGACATTAACCCTTGAAAATATGCTGACTAAATCTGATGGAGCTTGGTCACCAACGCTTGAAATTGATATTTTCAGAATGGATAAGGCACAATTAGCAGATTATATTGCTGCACATTTTTTGGGCTGGGAATTTAAAAATTTTGGCAGTATAAAATTTCTGCCAGACTCGGCGCGTATTCATAACAATCCCAGATCGGAGGGAAACGATTTTACCAGAACATTGGGATTCTTGTTTGGTTATGCTTCTAACCCTCAACACGCAGCTCAATTTCACAAAGGATCTAAATCTCGGCGTCCAGACGACTATGCTGCTCTAATGCCTAAGCCATACGAGACTTATATTGACCCTGCATTCAGGGACAGAATTGAGGAAATAGTTGTTAGTTATGTCACGGAAGCATTACATGGGAAAGATGTGTTGGCAAGACACGGCAACACCCCTCAAACACCGTGGCTAAATCGCGATACTTATCCAATGGCAAAAAAATACCTGCAAGAATATAGACTGAATATTTTGCAAGGATGTGTTAACTTAGCTACTGGAATATTAATGTACTATTGTGGCTCAAATAAACCCACAAAAGACAGTGGTAGGATTGAAAGAGAAGCAAAGGATGGAATTCATCCCAACAAATCGATGCTGGACCTTTTGCATAGACTAAAAGAGCACAGAGTTTGGTGCAAAGAATTATCGTTTAAAGAATTTGCATCTTATTTTTCCCAATTCAAAAAACTTTATCTCAGTACATCAAATCCCGGATAAAGAGGAAATTTTTTGCAAAGCTCCATCACTTCATTCTTTATCTGATGAATCTTAGCATTATTTTTTATTTCTTCCCTGAATTTTTTAAGATAGTCATTGATTTCTTTCTTATCCGCAGGCAGTTCGTATTTTCCAATCTCTTTTACAACATCTGCAATCCATTTTCCAATCAACTCCATTTCTTTTTCCTTCATGCCGCGTGTTGTAAGAGACGGTGTTCCCATTCTTACGCCGCTTGGATAGAATGGAGACGATGGGTCAGCTGGAATTGTGTTCTTGTTCATTGTTATGTTGGCTTCGTCAAGCGCGTCCTGCGCAAAAATTCCCTTGCCTTTTCCGAATGGAGTCAAGTCAACAAGAACCATGTGGTTGTCGCTTCCACCTGTTACAACTTTCATTCCATTATCCATTAATGATTTTGCCAATGCACGCGAATTTTTTACAATCTGTTCTGCATAAATTTTGAATTCCGGCTGCATCATCTCTTTCAGTGCAACAGCAATTGCTGCAGTCGTGTGATCATGCGGTCCTCCCTGTAATCCTGGAAAAATTGCCTTGTCTATTTTTGAAGCAAGCTCAGGATCCTTGTCAAGGCCTTTCTGAGTAACCATTATAATTCCCCCTCTTGGACCGCGGAAAGTTTTGTGAGTTGTAGTTGTTATAATATGCGCAAATGGAGATGGGCTTTTATGAACTCCAGCAGCAACCAATCCTGAAATATGCGCGATGTCTGCAGCCAAATATGCGCCTACTTTGTCTGCTATTTTTGAAATTTCTTCAAACGGAAACTCTCTTGTATATGCAGTGTATCCGACCCAGATTAATTTTGGCTTATTCTCGACGGCAAGCCTTTCAACTTCTTCCAGATTAATGTATCCGTCTGGCTTTACGTGATAAGGAACAGATTTGAAAATCTGGCCGGTTGTAGATGCTTTGAAACCATGAGTTAAATGACCGCCATCAGATAAATTAAGTCCCATAACACATTCGCCAGGCTGCATTAATGCCATATAAACTGCAAAATTTGCCGGTGAGCCGGAGTATGGCTGAACATTGACGTGAACAACATTGAAAACTTTTTTACATCTTTCTATTGCAAGAATCTCAACTTCATCAGCGAATTGGTTTCCGCCGTAATACCTTTTTTTAGGATAGCCTTCAGAATACTTGTTCGTTAGTACAGAACCCATTCCCTGCATTACAGCTTTTGAGACGTTATTTTCAGAAGGAATCATCTCCAAGCCGGTCTGCTGCCTTTCAAGCTCTTTCTTCAGAAAGCCGTATATCTCAGGGTCAGTCTTTGATATATCGTCCATCATTGACATTTAAAACACCCCCGCTATTTTATAATGAATATGAAGCTTATCCTGTTCTGTGCTGTTTTCGCAGCCTTCTCTCTTTCTTCATCCTTTTTCGCTGCCATTTCCATCTCATCTGCCTTTTCTTTTTCCAACGGCGAGAACTTCTCTTCATGGAAAAAAGAATTTTATTTTGGTATTTAAAGGTATCTCAAATTATTAAGATTTATTAAAAATTCAAGTTTTGCCATCAAAATGTGAGCATTCTCTATATTCTCAGTTAACAAAAAGGAGGTTCCATGAGGAATTTTTGTAATATACCTCATTTTTACATGCGAACGATGGCAAAACTTAGCTTGAACGTTATCCCCAACCCTAAAATCACAATTTATATACTATAATAAGGCGTTTTAGCCTGCTTTTCCCTGCCACTAATATTGTTATACCTCCACCGCAACCTTTATAAATAACCATATTCTCCCAAAGCGGATGGGAATTAATCCTTCTTTAGACAAAAGACTATGATTTCGTCATTGTTTTATCTATTGAGGAATTACTATGTGTTTCCAGAGCCGCTTCATGCCCTGGTAGTGTAATCCGGCTATCATGAAGCCCTGTCGCGGCTTCGATTCGGGTTCAAAGCAATCATTTTCAAGCGAAAATGTTGATGAAAGTCCCGACCAGGGCGTACTAATCATGGGCCGGTAGCTCAGCCTGGTGGTTGCCGATTGATTGCAATCGGGCAATAGAGCACCTGTCAAAGGAGCCTTGCAAAAGGCCCGGGTGAAACTTTTAATCAGGTGGTCGCGAGTCCGAATCTCGTCCGGCCCACTTACAATCAAAGAAAAAATGTTGGGGTATTGGCGTTTAACATCATAACATGAAGAAAGTAAAATTCAAGGTTGATAAGCACATATTGACTCCTAAGCATTCCAAGCTTAGCGAAAAAGAAAAGTCAAACCTATTTGAAAAGTATCATGTAACTTCTAAGGAAATGCCAAAAATGATGAAAACAGATTCTGCGATAAAAGAGCTGGACCCAAAACCGGGAGACGTAATCAAAATCACAAGAAAAAGCCCAACAGCGGGAGAATCAATTTTTTACAGGGTGGTAATTGATGTATAAATACGGAAAAACACTTATCCAAAAATATTTTGAGGAGCAGAGTTCCGTAGATTCAGATATTGATTCTTTCAATAATTTCATAGACAAGGAGCTTTTTGTTATAATAGAGGAGAATAGGGAAATTATTCCTACAATAATTCCGCACAACATCGACGAGTTCAAAATCAAGCTTGACAAAATCTGGGTTGAAAAGCCGAAGATGATAGAAGCAGACGGTTCATCGAGGAACATTTATCCGATGGAAGCAAGACTGAGAAAAATAACATATTCTGCCCCGACGTGGATAACAGTTTCTGCGCACATAAACGGCGTGCAGCGAGAGTCTTTTGACACTCAGATTGGAAACCTTCCGATAATGCTGAAGAGCAAATGGTGCCATCTGCACAAATTAAACAGAGATGAATTAATTGCAAAAGGCGAGGACCCGGACGAGCCAGGGGGATATTTCATAATCAACGGAACAGAAAAAGTCATAATCACAATTGAAGATTTGGCATCAAACAGATTTTTGATAGAAAAAGATGCAACAGGCCCAAGCGCAATTGTCGGCAAGCTTTTTTCAGAGTACGGATCATTCAAAATACCGCACACTGTTGAAAAGATGAAAGATGGATTATTTTATTTGACATTCACAAGAGTAAAAAGAATTCCGATTATTCCGGTTATCAAGGCGCTTGGGCTGCTTAAAGACGAGGAAATAACAAAGTTCATTTCTTCAGACAGGCAGTTTGACGAGGTTATCATAAACCTTATGGAGTTCGTTTCAATCAAGACAGAAGAAGACGCGCTTGATTACATTGCAAAGAAAATCGGGATTACACAGTCAAAAGAAATCAGGATAGAAAGAACAAAAGAAATAATTGACAAATATCTTTTGCCGCACATAGGAATAAAGACAGAAGACAGGCTTTCCAAAGCGCACAACCTGTGCAAGATGCTTAAAAAATACATCCTTGCTTCAAATGGGGAGCTTGGGGCAGATGACAAAGACCATTACATGAACAAAAGGCTCAAGATGAGCGGAGATTTGCTTGCAGACCTTCTGAGATTAAACCTTAAAGTCCTTATTGGAGACTTATTGTACAATTTCCAGAGAATCGTAAAGAGGGGAAAATTCCCGTCAATAAAAGTTATCATAAGGGACAAATTACTAACACAGAGAATTTATTCTTCAATGGCAACAGGAGTCTGGGTCGGCGGAAGAAAGGGAATCAGCCAGAGAATACAGAGATTAAACTATCTTGAAACACTGTCGCACTTGCAGAGAGTTGTTTCTCCGCTTAGCGCATCACAGGAAAATTTCGAGGCAAGAGAATTGCACCCGACGCATCTTGGAAGACTGTGCCCGATTGAAACTCCTGAAGGAACTAACATCGGATTGAGAAAAAATCTTGCACTATTGTGCACAATATCAGGGGCAACAAGCGAAGATGATGTTTTGAAGTCAATGAAATCTCTTGGATTAAAGACGGTGAAATGATAAAATGGCAGAAGTCTACTTAAACAGCAAATTTGTCGGAGCAATAGACAATCCTATAGAATTCTCGCAGAAAATAAGGGAAGAAAGAAGAAAAGGAATTGTTGCGGAAACAGTCAATGTTTATTACAATGACAAGATGAATGAAGTTCAGATTGAATCCTCAAAAGGGAGGGCAAGAAGGCCATTGATAATTGTAAAGGACGGAGTTCCGCTGCTTACAGAAAAGCACATGAAGCAGCTCGAGAAAAACGAGATTTCATGGTCTGATTTGATCAAGCAGGGAATAATTGAATATCTGGATTCAGCAGAAGAAGAAAATGCCCTTGTCGCGTTTTTTGAAAATGAATTAACATCAGATCATACCCATCTTGAGATAACGCCATTGGCAATGCTGGGCCATTGCTCATCGCTTGTTCCTTACGGAAACTTCAACCAGTCAACAAGACTGAACGCAGGAGCAAAGAACCAGAAACAGGCTCTTGGATTTTATGCATCAAACTTCTCAGTAAGAATGGATATGGACGTAAATTTGCTTCAGTATGCGCAAAAGCCAATTGTCAACACAATCATGCACGACATTTCAAACTACGACAAGCATCCGGCAGGGCAGAATATTGTTGTTGCAATCATGAGCTACAAAGGATACAACATGGAAGACGCAATCATACTCAACAACGGATCCATAGAAAGAGGATTCGGAAGATCAACTTATTTCAGGCCTGCAATTGCAGAAGAATTAAGATATGCTGGAGGCCTAATAGACCAGGTTGGAATTCCTGACAAAGATGTCAAGGGATACAAGACCGAAAAAGACTACAGATTCCTGGAAGACGACGGAATAATCTATCCTGAAGCAAAGGTCAAGGAAGGGGACGTTGTCATCGGAAAAACATCGCCGCCAAGATTTTTGTCGTCAATGGAAGAATACTCGCTTGCATCAAGCACACGCAGAGAGAGTTCAATCAACCTGAAGCACGGAGAGGAAGGGGTTGTTGACTTTGTTTTGCTGACTGAAAATGAGGAAGGAAACAAATTGATTCAGGTAAGATTAAGGGACGAAAGAGTTCCGGAAACAGGAGATAAATTCACATCAAGGCACGGACAAAAAGGAATTGTAGGGTTGATTGTGCCGCAGAGCGACATGCCGTTCTCATCAAAAGGAATTGTTCCGGATTTGATATTCTCGCCTCACGGAATACCGTCAAGAATGACAATTGCGCATTTGATAGAGATGGTTGCAGGAAAAGTCGGCGCATTGGCAGGAAGATATGTCAATGGAACAACATTCGATGCAGAGCCGGAAGAGAGACTGAGAAAAGAATTGCTTTCATTAGGATTTGAGGAGAGCGGGATGGAAGTTTTCTACAACGGACAGACCGGAGAGCAATATACTGCAAAAATATTTGTTGGAAATATGTACTATCTAAAATTGAAGCACATGGTCGCAAACAAAATCCACTCAAGAGCACGCGGTCCAATCCAACTTCTTACAAGGCAGCCTACCGAAGGACGTGCAAAGGAAGGAGGATTAAGATTAGGAGAAATGGAGAAAGACACTTTCGTAGCGCACGGAGCATCACTGTTGCTTAAAGAAAGATTCGATTCAGACAGGACAATTGTTCCTGTTTGCGAGAGCTGCGGAATAATTGCAATCAAGGACAACTACAAAAACAGGTCTTACTGCCCTGTTTGCGGAGAAAACACAGAGGTAAATGATATCGAGATAAGCTATGCATTTAAGCTGATGCTTGACGAGTTCAAGTCATTGGGAATTTATCCTAAACTGCAGCTGGAGAGCAAGTACTAAAATGGCAGACCTAATATCAGAATACGAAGACAAGCTTCCTCCCAGAATAATTGATGAAATAAAGGAAAACATGCCTAAAGGGGCAAGCGACACAAAAATAAAAAAAATACTTGAAGCAATATACAAGGAATACATGACCGCACGCGTTCATCCGGGAGAATCAGTCGGATTAATTTCAGCAGAATCAATCGGCGAGCCGGGAACGCAGATGACATTGAACACATTCCACTTCGCAGGAGTTGCGGAGATGAACGTCACATTGGGACTGCCGAGAATAATTGAAATTCTTGACGGAAGAAAAGAGCTTGCGAATTCAATGATGGAAATTTATCTTAAAAAGCACTATTCAAGCGGAAAGAACATTGAAGACCTGAAGCAGCTTGCAATGCAGATAAAGGAAACAACCCTGAAGGACATTTCAACAGAATTTACAATCAACATTGCGGATTTGACAATCGAAATAAAGCTTGACAAGGACAAGATGAAAGTGATTGAAGTCACAACCGGAAAGGTTGTTGATGCAATCTCAAAGCAGCTTAAGGGGTACAACATAAGGGACAACAAAGAAACAATAATCCTGAAGGCAAGAAGCAAGGAAGACACATTCAATGACGCGTACAAAACAAAAGAAAAAGTAAAAGAAATAACAATCAAGGGAATAAAAGGGATCATGCAGGTCCTTCCTGTAAAGAGGGAAGACGAATTTATAATCATAACATCCGGAACAAACCTTGCAGACATCCTGCAGCTTGAAGAAGTTGACGCTTACAGGACAACAACAAACAACGTATTCGAGATAGAGCAGGTTTTGGGGATAGAAGCTGCGCGCCAGGCAATTATAAATGAGATATTCAAGGTCATAGAAAGCCAGGGGCTGAATGTAGATTTAAGGCACATAATGCTTGTTGCCGATACAATGTGCATCAGCGGAACGCTTAAGGGAATCACAAGATACGGAGTTGTTTCAGAGAAATCAAGTGTCCTTGCAAGGGCATCTTTTGAAACTCCTATAAAGCACATAATCAACGCAGCTCTTGTCGGAGAAACTGATAATTTGAATTCAGTTGTCGAGAACGTAATGATTAACCAGCCGGTCCCAATCGGAACAGGGCTTCCGACACTGTCAGTAAAGCAGCAGACAAAGGGGAAGGAAAAATAAACAATGTATAGGCGAGCAATGCGGGCGAGCGTAACTATTGTGAGCGAAGCGAACGGAAAAATAAATCACAAAAACAACAACAAAATTCAATAACGAAACGACTCATTAACGAAAAACATTAAACAAAATCAATAAAAAAATAATCCCAAAAATAAAAAACAATTAAAAAATTTCCAAATAAAAACACAAAATGGCAGACGAAAAACAAAACGAAGCGGCAGAAGTTTCTTTGGCAATAGAAGGGCCTAAGGAAGAAAAGCACGAAAGAATAGAGATGGAAGAACAGCACATTTTCAAGCAGGTCAGAAGCATCGCATTCTCAGTTTTAAGCCCAAAGATGATAAAGAAGATGGCGTCTGCAAAGATAGTCACGCCTGAACTTTACGATAAAGAAGGATACCCGGTTGACGGCGGATTGATGGACATAAGGCTCGGAGTAATTGATCCTGGATTACGGTGCAAGACATGCGGCTCAAAATTAAAAGAATGCATCGGGCACTTCGGATACATTGAGCTTGCAAGGCCGATCATACACGTTAAATTCGTAAACATAGTAATGACTATGGTCAAATGCACCTGCAGGGAGTGCGGAAGAATACTTATTCCTGACAATAAAATTCCAAAAATAAAGGAGCAGCTTGACCAGATTGAAAATGAGGCAGGAGTCGAGGACAGAAGGCAGAAGATAAAAGACATAATCGCAAGCCTGAAAACTGTTAACAAGTGCCCTAACTGCAAAGCAAAGCAGAAAAAAATAACACTAGAAAAACCAACTACTTTCATTGAAGAAGACAAGAGGATAAGCCCGATAGAAGTAAGAGCCAGACTGGAAAAGATTCCTGATTCAGACTGCGAAATATTCGGGCTAAAAGTCCCGCACGTAAGGCCGGAATGGATGGTTCTTACAGTTCTTGCAATTCCTCCAGTAACAATGAGGCCGTCCATCACACTTGAATCAGGAGAAAGAAGCGAAGATGACTTAACTCACAAGATGGGCGACATTGTAAGGATAAATCAAAGACTTTTCGAGAACATCAACGCAGGCGCGCCTGAAATCATCGTGGAGGATTTGTGGGATTTGCTGCAGTATCACGTTACAACATTTTTTGACAACAACATTGCGCAATTGCCGCCAGCTCGTCATAGAAGCGGGCAGCCATTGAAGACGCTTACAGAAAGAATCAAGTCAAAAGAGGGAAGAATACGACATAACCTTGCAGGAAAGAGAACAAACTTTTCCGCAAGAACCGTAATCTCGCCGGATCCAATGCTTGAGCTTTACGAAGTCGGAGTTCCTTTCATAATTGCAACAAAACTGACTGTGCCGGAAAGGGTCAACGCATGGAATATGCAGTACCTGAAGAAATTCGTCGAGAACGG
>Ga0209542_10008130_pt1 | contig 19687 bp, 19 predicted proteins | sample RifCSPhighO2_01_FD_184028 | JGI IMG/M metagenome (GOLD analysis project Ga0209542, IMG submission 184028) | Soil microbial communities from Rifle, Colorado - Rifle CSP2_plank highO2_0.1 (SPAdes) (version 2) | ecosystem: Environmental > Terrestrial > Deep subsurface > Rock core/Sediment ...
CCACTAATAAGACAGGAGTTTTCGTTCTGACCGCCGCATGTATCGTCACCATAACCAGCGCCACCTAAATTATCGCCAAACAAAACGTGCCAGTTAAACTTAACAGTATCGGCACTATTAGTTTTGCTATCACCATTATAATCTCCAAATACGGGACATACCCCTAACTGAATGGATTGTATCTGACAGGTCGCACTGCATCCATCTCCACCATCACATTGTTCTACTCCAAGATATGGTTTTCCATCCCCGCATATGTTATTAGTGCAAATTGAAGTACAGGCTTTAGTATCGTCGTTATTTGCGCCTTTATCACATTGTTCAACATTAAGATACTTCTTTCCATCGCCACAGACGTTGTTCTTACATTCTAGTGTACAAGCTTTACTGTCTCCATTATTCCCGCCATTATCACATTGTTCTCCAGAATCTACTTTTCCATTTCCACATAGCTTAGTACATTGACCAGGAATAAGATTTTCTGTTGTAGTTTTTCCGTATCCATCTATAGACTTTATAGTAGACTTGCATTCCCATCCTTCTTCGACTTGACAAGTAGAAGAACAACCGTCATTACTGTATATTTTACATGCGATGGAGCCAGATTTATCAGAGCCACAGATGTTATTATTAGTTAGACAGCTTTGTCCTCCTTTAACATTACATTTCCCACCATCATCACATTGTTCTCCAGAATCTAAAACCCCATTACCGCATTTTGTTATTAGTACCATGGTATCTTTAACAACAACATCTTTAGAAATTGCTTGAACAACATTACTACTGCCTACTTTCTTACATGAGGTAGTACATTCAGAAGTTGCTTTTACAAAACAACTTCCCACCGGAAGATTATTTTGACAAAACAAGGTTCCTGCCGATCCTACATTACAAGGTAGCCCACTTCCGCTACACAGGCCACCGGGATCGCATTCTTCGGCTCCGTTTTTAATTCCATCTCCGCAGACACCAGCCAATACTATAGCAATCTTAGGATCAAGTTTAAAACTCACCGCTTTCCCAACAAAAGTATCCGAGAAGAATAACAATAATGATAATCCGATAAGAGCGACAATGGCAATAATAGCGATGATCAAAGGCTTATTGGCTTCACCTTCATTAGTAAGAGGAAAAGCTTCATTAGTATGGGGAGGTAATGACTTGTATATTCTTTTTACTCTTCTTCGTAGCGCCATCTTAAACACCTTTTTTACAGAAGTACTATTTTGTTGTTTAAATAGTTTCCGATTGTTCAATCGTAAATGTTATCATGATGGCCGTAGTCCAAAAAAGAGACAAAATTTCTAGATTTGTCGTAACTGAAAACTAAAGAGAACTTTGCATAATTCATCTTTTCTTGGCAAAGTTATCTAAGAGAATTTGAAATAGTCGTAATTTTGACATGAAATAAAATGACTATTCATCAAAATTACTATTTTTCAAACTTCTCTAAAACAAAAGAACTGGCAATATGGACTCGCTTTTTATCTTTCATATCGTACCGCAAGTTTTTGTAGTGTTCAACATCTTCACAGTTAATGACTTCTTCTATCTTCTTCAATACTGCTTCGTACGCAACTTTATCTTTTTTTGAGAGCTTATTCAGAACTTTTTGAAGATAAGGCTTAATCTCATACTCACGCATTCTCTATGCTTCTCCGTAACTCCTCAATACTTTTGAAAGGTATTCCCTTTTGTTGCTCTATCTTCTTTAGTCTCTCCACAAATTCCGGTTTTAGTTTTGGTTCAAGAAACTCTTCTTCAAACTTATCGATCACAAAATTAATGGCCTCAGATTTGTTTTTGAAACCATATTTACCTTTAACGATAGTCAAAATTCGATCTTCGTATTCTCCTAAGTTAATGATTGCCTGAGTCATTTTTCACCTTGATTATGTTTTATAATAAAATATTATTAAAGATTATATAAAGCTTCTGGTCATGGCTTTGTCAAACATGGGCCATAAAATCTCAGCTTATAATCTTGACTTTAGAGAACTTTGAAAAATAGGGATTTTACTAATTTTTCACTTGTTTTAGGGCAAAATCACAACTATTGCAAAGGTTGCCCAAGGCAACCTCGGAACAACAGTGACAGAGTCTCTTAGAGAAGTTTTATGGATTATTCAAACTTCTCTTTAATATTTCTTAGGGAAATGTAGGGCAAAATCAGACTAGGCTACATTAAACTAATAACCCCCAAAAATAAGAACATTTATATAATAGTTATACCTAGATTAACAAATGGAAAAAAATGAACTGTTACGCAAATTGGCTGGAATTCAGACCATAGAATCAGTAATGGACATACTTGAAGTAGATAAAAAAATGGCCACGTATTATATTCATCGCCTCAGAAAAGAAGGTTACGTTAAAACCAGAAGACTGAGTAATAATCGCAGAGTTTACAATATCTCGCTTGATAATAAATTAGGCGGTAAGAGTTATTACGAGATCATTAATCAACATTCCCCTATTAAAATCTCAACGCCGGTAATCTATAGGGTATATGGTAAAGAACCAAGCCTAGAAGAAACATTAATTTATGCCATCAAAACTAAAAGTCTTAGGGCCATTCTTGCTTCGTTAGCTTTATTCAAAAAAATTAATAATTGGGTCGAGTTGTACCATCTTGCGAAAGAAAATCATATTGAAAGACAAGTGGGGGCGTTGTATGACTTGGCTCGTAAAATCATGAAGGTGAGAAGAATGAGTGATAAGTTTAGAAACAATGCTTTACCGAAGGAAGAATATAAGTTCAAATATATCATCCCAGAATTAACATCAAAAGATTTTATGGAAATAGAGAAAATATGGAAAATCCATCTTCCATTTAACAAAAAAGACTTGGAGGAATACACATGATTACGATAGACCAACAACAAAAATTATTATTAAACGTAGCCAGAAGGCTTACTAAAAAGATAACTGTGTATGCCATAGGTGGAACTGCCATGATGTTCCTTGGTTTTAAAGAGGCGACGTTAGATATTGATCTTGTTTTTGAGAATGAGAAAGACCGTGAAACTTTCAAAGAAGCAGTAAAATCTCTTGGTTACGGGGGGATGGATGCCCTAAAAGTTTACGGCGCAAAAAAAAATATCCCTGAAATGTTCAAACTTAACGATGAACGTTTTGACTTATTCGTTATAGAAGTAGTCGATTTTATTTTTTCAGAGAATATGCAAAAAAGGGCTGAACAAATCCATCAATTTGAAACCAATTTGATCCTGAAGATAGCTAATCCGCACGACATAATATTGATGAAGTGTGCTACCGATAGAGTAAAAGATAAGGATGATGCGAGGAAGATTATCAACTCTACTAAAATTAATTGGGATATAGTAATCGATGAAGCAAAAAAGCAAATAGAATTAGGAAAAGACAGGGCGGCATTTGATTTAGCTTGTTTCTTGGAAGACCTCAAAAAAATGATGGGTGTGAATATTCCCCCAGAGACCATGGAAAAACTCTTTGGGCTGGTTGAAAGACAGGTAAAAGAGAAAAAAGAAAAGTTTAGGAAAAGGTCATGAAAGTGCGGGAAATCCATGAAATATCAATATAATTGTCGTTTCAAAAATAGAGTTACGATTCCCATAAAACTTTTATAGACGGACCAAGCTTCGTTAAAAAAAGAGGTGTTAACATGGCTGATTTTAATATCTTCAAAGTACAATATGATTGGTACGAAGGCGAACACCAGGAAATTCTTGTCGGCAAAGCAGTAGAGGTTCAACAATTTGAAAAAGATTTGGCGAAAGCAAAACATTTTGCTGAAAGTTTGCGAGGCAAAGAAGTCATGAATAGGCGGGAAATCGTCTCACCACGGACTAAAGTCCGTGGCTTGAAAAGAGACGATTTCTTAACCCCGCCTATTGTGACATAAATAGGCTAGAAAGCCATTCATCCCCGTCTTAAAAGACGAGGCTTTCTGGTCTATTTAATGTAAAGAAAGGCGGATATCTGGGAAAAGGCTATTCAGTTGAATGCCTGCCGGAGTTTTACGAACAGATCTTATGGTATCTAATAGAAAAATTAGGATACAAATATTGTGATTATGATGCAGATGCCCATTATGATGTCGATGACGGCGCTGGTAAAAATATTAAAATAACTAAAGTTGAAAAAAGAGCGGAGAGAAAAGAAATCTCGTGAATACATCGGAAACCTATTACGTCGACTCCTGTATATGGATTAATCTCTTCAAGAAAGAAGGAAAGGAAAAAGAAGGCGTGCCGCACTGGAAAATAGCGAAAGATTTCATTGAAAATGGGAACACTATAATTGTCTCTACAATAGTGATAAAAGAACTTTCATTCAAGATTAAAGAAAAATTGGAGTTAGCAATGAGATTTTTCAAAGACAATGAATCAATAAAACTTATTAAGACCGTTCCGGAAGATTATGACTTAGCGCGGAAGTTTGAAAATGAGGAACAATTTAAGATTAGCTTTTATGATTATCTTCATGTTGCAATCGCAAAACGATTGAATATCCCATTAATCACCAGAGACAAGGATCTAATCACATTTGCGAAAAAACATCTTGATGTTTATAAGCCAGAAGACCTAATCAATTAACTTGTTAATTTCTTCAACATCTTTAAAGCTCTTAATCTCTTTTGATAATTTTCTCCTAATTTCGCGTATTTCCTTAACACTATCTCCCGTGTTTGGTATGATACCTACCAAATTACTTAAAATTAATCTTCTAACAGCATCTCTAACAGCGTCGGATCGATTAGTATAAATTCCCGTCTCGACTAAATCATCTATTCTTTCTACTAAACCGTGGCTCAACCTTATTTGAATCGTGTCCATTACCATTGTAATGTGATTGTGATGCCTTAATTATTTAAAACTTTCGCCAATATTTCTGTTTTTTATGCCATTATGGAAGAAATTCTGATATATTTCACTGATCTTAACAGTTCTACTTCAGCTTCTTAAACGCACGTTTGATATCTTTCTCCAGCCAACCACGTTTCTCCAATGCTCCATGAATATCCTCATCAGAAAGTCCTTTCTCGCGTTCTGAACTCATCCACTCCCTTACTTCGGCCAAGCTTGCTTCTTTTCCTTTCCACTTCCAGAAGTAAACTAGAGTTATAATTAACAACACTGCAGCAATCGCGACCGCAATAATCAAACCTTTATTTTTAGTAAAGAATGATCCCTCTTCGATCAGCTCCGGTACTGGAGGAGCTGTCTCTTGACAGGCCTGTTCATCAGTAGGCTTATCCAAGGTTGTTCCGCAACTATTTTGATCGTAACAAGTTCTGGTTCTAACACCGTCCTGGCAGGCAGACCAACCTAAGCAAGTCCATGATTCCTGACATGCTGCGCAGATTCTGGTTTCCTCTCGATCGTCTCTACAATCATTTTTATCAATACAGGTTCTTTTTTCTGCTTGCCCAACACAACTTGACCATTCGCCGCAATCCCATTCTGAAATACATTCTTCTTCCTGGTCTTCTTCAACTAAACATCCAGGAGCATTGACACAAAATTTCACTTGGGCAAGACCGTTGCTACAGCTGGTGGAGACGGTGTATTTCCCAGAAGCGTTGCTGGAAGAAGTATGATAATTGGTAGTCCAATTACCATGACCGCTTTTTAGGTCTACTAAATTACCGTTAGGATTTAAAAATTTGGTGATAGAAGTTCCAACACAACTAGTGATATTAGCAGTTACTATTTCCGAACTGCTGTATTCTGTTTTATCTGTGGAGACATTTACTGCCGCAACGAGTGATAAAGACAATAATAACAGTACGGCATATAACATTGTTTTATTTTTCATTTAGCTATAACTTCTCTCCAGTTTTCCATATACTGTCGGATTTGGATCTTTATCAAAGACTATTACTGCTTTTTTCTTTACCTCTGGCTGTGGATGATTCCCAGTAACGACGAGCCAGGCATCTTTATTCATGCCGCCAGTCAATTCATCTGATTCTAACTTCAATACCTTTCCATCAGCACCATAAAGGATAGTATAGATCATGATTTTCTGAGAGAAACCTTCTGTAGCTGTCAATAAAGTTGAAAAGGTATCATTTGCTGGAGCGAGTTCTCCCAGAGAGATTTTTGTTCCGTTGACAGTTAAAGTAGTAGCCGGAGGAAGTGGAACTGGTTCAGGTGCAGCCATGCAGGCAGTATTATTGTACGTACAACCTACTGTGCACGATAAACTTCCGTTAGCAAATCCAAGACTCTGACAGGAAACATTTCCAACGTTACTTCCATCACATTGTTCAAAACCTGTTCGAATCATTCCATCGCCGCACACAGCAATTTTACACTCGCTGGTGCAGGCATCAGTACTAATCACATTTCCATCATCACACTCTTCTCCAGTTTCCATAAAGCCATTACCGCAGACTGCACCAGGGACAGCGCACATGCCGATATTGCCGGTATCAAAGATAGATTTTACTTCGGCTGAAGTTAAAGCGCGATTCCAGACCGCAATTTCATCTAAAAGGCCACTAAATGATAATGTTTGCAGACTGGTTGCCCCAATTACTGATGCTGGCACTGGTTGGTAAGATGAAGACAAAGCTGCTTTAGTACCAGTAGCTGCAACATTTCCGTCTACGTACAATTTCAACTCTCCTTTAGCATTATCAAACGTAAAGGTAACAAATTTCCAAACGTTCAATGGAACAACAGCATCAGCAATAACTTCATAGATATTTTCATCATGCTTGATTACGCAATTAAGTTTACCTTTTTGAGTATTACAGTAGAATCCTCGGCGAGATGCTGCACCTGCGCCAGAGTCTATGATATACTGCGCGCCACTTGGAGTTTCAGCAGCATTTGTTTTCATCCAAAAACTAACAGAAAGGCTTTCGCCAGTAGGGTCGGAAAATATCGTTCCTGGTTTTTGTCCAAGGGTGAAATAATCCCCTTCGCCATCGAAAGAGAAAGCGTGATCAACTTTTCCAAGAACACTAGTAGCATCGCCCCCTAAAGTTCCATGGTGGCTGCTGAAACTATCTTTCTCATTTTCCCCTCTCCACCAAGATACTAATTCATCGGTAGGACATACTAAGCCGCAGTCCTGTTTACAAGAAGTTGTTGATTCAAATTTTATCTCACAGACATTATCGCCGCAGATAGCTGATTCTGTCAGGCAGATTGAAGAGCAGTTGTCGCCATCGTCATTATTCTCATCATCGCATTCTTCTCCTGCTTCCAAGTCACCATTGCCGCAGACGCTGGTTGGCTTAGCACACATGCCCGTAGTTCCTGCGTCAAAGAGAGAATCAACTTCTGCAGCAGTCAAGGCGCGATCCCAAACGGAAATTTCGTCAAGCAGACCTTTGAATAAGAGTTGTTTCGTGGTAGTTGCTCCAATTACAACTACTTCTTCTGAGACATATGTTTCGCCGGGAAGCTGAGTTTGAACTCCATCCTTAGAAAAAGATCCATCTAAATACAACTTTAATTCCTTGGTATTATCATTAAAGGTGAGTGTTACTAACTTCCAGGAATTAAGAGGTATGGCTTTGCTTATACTGGCTTGGTAGATAGCGCTTTGCTGTTGTATCGCGCAACTCAAATCGCCATCTTTCGTATTACAATAAATGCCTCTTCTGCCGCCAGTTGCCGCTCCAGAATCCAAAATATACATCGTCCCATTTGAGGTACTTTTGAGCGCATTGGTCTTCATCCAGAAACTGATCGAAAGACTGTTGCCAGTAGGGTCAGAAAATAATGTTCCAACTTTTGAACCTAAATCTATGCTGCTTGCGCCATCGAATTTGAAAGCTTTTCCAACTACTCCTTGCTCATATGCTATACTCTGCGCCGTACCGTGATATCCAGAGATAGAGTTATCCTTAGCATCATTTTCTGCTTTCCACCAGGAGATTAAATTATTGGTAGGACAAACTTCTCCGCAATCAAGAGGACAGGAAGCAGTTGATTCTTGTTTTACATCGCAGATGTTGTCACCGCAGGTAGCAGTTAGGACGACTTTACAATTAATACAGCTACTGCTGGTACTATCACATTGTTCATTTCCATTAATGATGCCATCTCCGCAGTACAGGCCTTGTACAGTAACTAATTTACAACTTGCATCACAAATATCCTCACATTGACCGTAGATAGAACAAGATTCTGTTACATTATTACCATCGTCACATTGTTCTCCTGTTTCAGGCTCACCACCATTGCCGCAAACCGCCGTTGATGGCGCTTCTTGCACCGTAACTGTTAATGGGAGTGGAAGATTTTGCACCAGATTTTCACTGTCCTTATCTAATGCCAAAAATGATTTAAATGTGAATTGAACCATACTGTTTAATGGAAGTCCTTCAACAAAATCAATTTGTGCGATATCGAACAATTCTGTTTCCCCAGTAGGAGTAGATATTTTTTTTTGTGCATAGAAAATAATCCTTTTTGGAGTAGTAGAACTATCACATTTATTTTCAAATTCGTCCCATCCTGCAATTAGATTTTCAGCTGGCGTAGTGGCAACATCACTGCAATCCATCTCCGAAGGCAATTCTAACGTAAATTGCACTGAAGTCGTTTCTTTTTCCGTGTTAGCAACAATTTTTAATGAAAAAGAAGCACCAGCATAAGCTGGAGAAACAAGCTCTGCACCTGCAGCATTAACCGCTATTGCCTTTCCTACGAATTGACCTGAAAAAAGTAAGAGAAGAAACAGGGCAACAACTGCTACAATCGATATTATAGCAATAAGAAAAGTTTTATCTGCTTCTTTAGCATGAGCAGCTGGCTCTGCTTTCAATTTACCGGTACTCTTTTTTCGCACAGAATTTTTACTTTTCTTTTTCATAAAGATCGTTTTCTTATTGCTTACTAAACCAAGTAGTAAGTGCATTGATTAGTACATTCATCTTGAAATATTTGCAGTCGTCTCCTGTGCATTCTAAATCCTGAGCCTCAAGATTCTTGCCTTGCAGAGCATTAGAAACTCCTTCAAGCGCATCTCTGGCATCAACGTCGGTTGCTGGGATAGTAATGACTGCTTCGCATAATGCTTTGTCTTCAGCATTCAGAACCAGTCCAGGAGTTCCTACCTCTACACAAACATTATTGCTGCAGGTTTTTCCAGGTCCACAACTAGGGCAAGTTACAACTTTACCACAGCCATCATTTGCTTTTCCACACGTTCCTGAGCAGGCAGCAACGTCTGTTTTTGGAATGCAATGGGAATTTCTGATGACTCTGGTGTTGCCTTGTTTGAGAGTGTAAGATTTTAAGTTGCTCGCAGGATTATCAAGATCTTCAGTTCCTATTTGGTTAAGGTAAGCTTTGCTGCAGGTACTGGCTGCACTGGTACAGTAAAATGTGCCTGCATCACCGCAACCAATCTGAGAAGTTACGCCGGTAGAAAGAGGAATTGGTTCAGTACCGCAGTTTATTTTAGGGAAAGATGTTGGCTCAGAACACTTCCATCCCCCTGTTCCATCATAGTACCTTACTCTAGAACCGGTTTTATCTAGACCAATTTGGAAATATCCGGAACCTTTAACTTTCATTTGCAAGCTTGCTAAATGATAGGGCGCCCTCCTATCAACTAAACCAATATTAAGCCTGTTCCAACCAATTGCTATCGAACCAGGTGGTGGGTTGATCATAGTTGTTCCATCATCTTCTTCCATTTGTGGATCAAGTTCGACATTTCCATGAAGCGAAGGGTTGACAGAAGAAGGGTTCTTTGTTCCTATTCCTTTAAATTCAACATTGCCGTTTGGCACTAATCTTAATTTTAAATCGCCAATATCATGTGTATAGCCAGGCTTGATGTAAACTTCTACATTAAACGTATCTCCTATATTAGACGGCAAATTCTCAGGCACTTCCAGCCATACCCATAAATCATTACTTGCTGTGTTCGATTCATCAACAACTCCTGTAACTACTGGTAGTATGGCGATCTGTTGTGTAACCGTAGACGGCGAGACAGACATTTGTGGAATGGATTTCGGTATCGAAAAAGCTTTTCCAACAAATTGATCTGTAAAGAGTAATAATATCCCAAGAACAACCAGAGCAGCAAGGGAAATTGCGACCACAATAAGGGTTTTGTTTGACGGTTTACCAACATTAGTTGATCGAGAGTATTTCTTCAATTTAGACATCCTTAAACCACCATAATACTTTTTTAATAAGAGACTCATTTGAGGCTTATATATATTTCGCTATTAAAACTGGCAACCTCACAATATTTTTATGGTTTCTCTTTGCACTTCCAATATCAATTCTTTTAATTTCTTTAATTGCTGCAAATTGATGCTGGTCTCGACACCATACGTGGAGATTTCCCTGTTTTCTCTTACTGTTGGGCTGGAAACATTCTTTTCAACGTCAAGAGTATCAAATTGAGCGACTAAATCTTTATCCAAGTCCAGTTTTTTTTCTTTTATCAAAGTCAGAAGAATAGTTACCGTACAGGCTTGATTTCTTGATTTATAGCCATATTTAGCAAGGACCGCTAAAAAACAATGGTAAATAGCATAAAACCCAACATTAAAGGCCCAATCATATGCCTTTGATTTTTCAAGAGTTTGTACTATCCCATAATTATATTCAGATTTCTTGATGTGCTTTTGCGCCAAATCCAAGTCTGGTTTCGTTTTTACTAATCTTTTTTGATCTTTCAGACACCATTTCAAATGTTCATCTATTTGCGGCATTTCCTCACCACCCCGACATATTTTTCAGGATTATGGAATACCAGGCTTTCAGATAAAATATTATAAAAAATTTTATTTTCTTTATTTATCAAAATATCTTTTTCAGCTATATCTATGTATCTTATAGGTTTTTCTACTAACTCTGATTTTCTTATTTCACCCTTTATTCTTTTGATGTCTTTGGATTTTTCAGCAGCGTACATGAGAAAAACATCTATATCATTAAAATCCCTGGTTTTTATAGCTGAACCAAAAATCAAACCCATTTCAATATCATTCTTAAAATTTTTTAGACTGTGGGATAGAACACTTAACCATTTAGGAAACTCCCTCTCTTCCAAACTTAACACATATTCTATAAACTTGATAGCCAGCTTGTCATCATAATCATAAGAAAAGAAAGCGGAATTACCGATCTCCTCCTTAATTAACAGTTTTTTGTCTACTAAATCATTACATAACTTATTAGCATGAGCATGATTGATATCCAATATTTTAGCCAACTGCCTGGCGTTATACCTATCTTGGTAATGCTTAAACAGATATTTGGCTATCTGAATTTCAATCTTGGTAAATTGTATGTTATTAACAGCCATATGTATGCTGAAAACATACATGAATATATAAGCTTTATGATTTTACGTATGAGATTGCGGCGGCTATATATCCTGCATTTTGTAGAAAAGATCCTAAATTCTGAAAGAATTGTAGGATAGAAAGGTTAAAATATTTGATTAGACGTGGAAGGGAATATGAATGAATTGGCAAAGTTTGTGAAAAAGAACCGGAAAAATTTAGCCAAAGTAGATTATGAAGCTTTAACTCGCATAGCCACCCAGATAGAAGCATTGAAGACCGAGAAAGATCAAATCAAGAAAGCTGCCACCAAACAAGCAATTGAACTAAATCTAAGTTCGCTTTGGAGAATTGCTCAGACCACTCACGATTATAATGAAAGCCATACCAGCCGCTACGCTGACCTTAACAATAGACTTATTCTAGAACAGGCAGTAGGAATTGCCAGAAGGTTGTTACGAGCAGTGTAAATTTCATGAAAATTAAAGAAAATCCTGAAAAGCGACTATCACTCGCCATACACACGATAAGAAAAATATCTTATCGGTGCATGAAAATAAGAGAAATACTTATTTTCAGCACAGAAATGAGATAACTTTTCTCATTTCTTGTGCACCAGAGAAGTAGTTTCTTCTCTGAGTGAATGGCGAGGATTTACGCAAGAAAAATGACAACGATCATTTTTCTGCGCAGAAATGTGATATTCTTCGCATTTCTTGCGCCGCTTTTCCGAGACGGATTTTCTAAAATGAAAAGTAGCAAAATCTATCGCAGCATTCATCCCACGCTATGAATAGCGGGGATTTCTGCTCTTTTCATTTAAGCTTGTTTTCCCCATAAAACTTATAAATAATTAACAATAGTTAAGTAAATCTTAAAAGTGTGGGAAAACGCCAAGCGTTTCCTGATCCCCACACTTTGGGACACCAGAAAAGTCGCTGCTTTTCTGAGTGGTAAGAAAATGCAGAAAATAGACTTAAATCTCAACCGGGAATTGTACGATAAAGCGGACCAGCATAAAGCTAAATATATCGCTAAACCAGGCTTAAACGAGGAGATTGTCAGGCTTATCTCCAAAACGAAAAATGAACCGCAATGGTTACTGGAAAAAAGATTGAAAGGCTTAGATTTATTCAAGCAAACTCCCATGCCCAACTGGGGACCAGATTTATCTAAATTAGATGTCAATGAAATTGTCTTCTTTGTTGATCCCAATGCCAAGGAAACAGATAAATGGGAAGAAGTGCCAGAAGAGATCAAACAGACTTTTGACCGTTTAGGCATTCCAGAAGCGGAAAAAAAAGCGTTAGCTGGAGTGGGCGCGCAGTATGATTCCAGCGTAGTCTATCATCATCTGATGAAAGAGCTGAAAGACCAAGGAGTTATTTTTGAAAACATGGATGTGGCAGTGCAAAAATATCCCGAATTGGTCAAGAAATACTTTATGACTTCTTGTATTCCTATTACTGATCACAAATTCATCATGCTGCATGCTGCAGTATGGAGTGGAGGAACTTTCATTTATGTTCCTAAAGGAGTGAAAGTAGAATTACCACTGCAGGCATATTTCAGAATGAATGAGCAAAGCGGCGGACAGTTTGAACATACCTTAATTATTGTTGACGAAGGTGCAGAGCTCCATTACATTGAAGGGTGCAGTTCGCCAAAGTACAGTAAAAATTCATTACATGCCGGCTGCGTAGAATTACATGTCCTTCCCGGAGCGAAGATGACTTATTCGTCTATTGAAAACTGGAGCAAGAATGTGTATAATCTCAATACTAAACGAGCGATCGTACACAAAAATGCTGCAGTGCGCTGGCTGAATGGAAACATGGGTTGTCTCGTTGGTGATTCAAAAGTTTTCACAAATCCAAAAGGCCCAGTTGATATCAAAGAGATCAAAGAAGGCGATAAGGTATATTCATGGGACGAAAAAACAAATAGTATTGTCAAATCAAAAGTAACTGCAAAAATGTTTAGCGGGATTAAGAAAGTCTACAAAGTTGAAGCTGGCGGAAGAGGAATTGAAGCAACTGCAAATCACCCTTTCCTTACATTGTCACGCAAAAAGAACCTTCCTTCCCACAAAAAAGGATTTTTCCATTTTGAATGGAAACCTCTAGAAGAATTAAAGGAAGGCGATGTAGTGGGCATCGCAAAAAAGTTGCCATTTGAAGGAAAACCATACTCATTGCCGCAATATGACTACAATTATAGTGTCCAAAGCGGAAACCAATATAGTAAATTTGATATGAATGCAAAGACATTGTACAACGAAGAAATAATCATTCCAAAAGAAACAAGTCACAAATTCATGTGGTTGATGGGGATTATGCTTGGTGATGGCTTCATTGACGTCAAGAGCAATAAAATGAATATTGCTGTTCATAAGACTGCAAATGACACCCGTCCAATTCTGATGAAAATAGTAAAAGATCTTTTTAATTATGAGATTAAAGATAGGGAAGACAGGTATGTAGAAATTTATTCTAAAGTCTTGGCAGATTTATTTACAAAAATTGGATTTGGCGGGGATGCCGCTACTAAAAAAATGCCATCTTGGGTTTTCGGATTGCCTGAAGACCAGATATTGTCTCTGCTGGCAGGTTATTTTGATTCTGATGGACACGTAGCAAAAAGTGGGCTGCGTTATCAAGCTATTGCGTATACAAGCATTAACAAAAGATTGTTAGAGAATATAAAAACTTTGGCAATCATGTGCGGCTTTGGTGTTTCCCGCATCTTCAAGCATAGAGAAAATGGAAAAACAGTAATCATCGGAAAAGAATGTAATGCCAGAGAATCATGGAGAATTTTACTTAACGGTCCCAAGACACAGCATTTTCCTTCCAAAAGCAAGAAGAAAAAAGAGAACATTGACAAAATCAAAAGCAGAAGAAACTTCGGCAGGATTGGTAGTTTAAATTTCAAAAGTAAAACCAACGAAGAAATCGGCTTTGCACGAATTGAAAAAATTATTCCTCTTGAAGAAAAGCCAACCTACGATATTGAAGTAGAGGGTTTTCATAATTTTATTGCAGATGGTTTAATTGTACATAACAGCTGTAAAACTATGTTATATCCTTGCTCTATTCTTGCCGGAGAGTATGCTCATTCAGAAAGTATTGGCATTGCTTTCGCCGGTCCAGGACAGGATCAGGATACCGGCGCGAAAGTAATTCACATCGCGCCCAATACCACTTCCATCATCAAAGCCAAGAGCATCAGTAAAGGCGGCGGAATCTCCAGTTATCGTGGATTAGTTCGAGTGACTAAAGATGCAGTCAATACCAAATCAAATGTGCAATGTGATGCCTTGCTTTTGGATAATGAATCCGTATCCAATACCTATCCGTACATGAAAGTTGACAATAATAAAGTAAATCTTGGCCATGAAGCGACCGTCAGTAAGATCGGTGAAGAACAATTGTTTTATCTTACTTCAAGAGGGTTGAGTGAACAGCAAGCAATCCAGATGATTGTCTCTGGCTTCATTGAGCCGGTTATTAAGGCACTGCCATTGGAATATGCAGTGGAATTGAATAAATTGATTGAATTGGAAGTTGAGGGATTTTAGGATGATTTCCATAACCAAACTCCAGGAGCAAGCACAACAAAGATTTATCGAGCTAGAGCTTCCTACTCAGAATCATGGAAAAGGGTTTGCTTTACAGATTAATGTGGACTGGGAAAAAGTATTTGCGGAGATGCAAAAAGCAGAAGATGTAGAGATTATTGCTGATGAAAGAGTAAAAATATGCAAGCTCTCAGAGTTGGGAGATGAATTCTTGGCAAAGTATGGGCAAAAATTAGTTTCTGCGGAAAACAAATTATTAGCACTTCATTTTGTCGCAAATCCTGATGCTACTGTTGTAATTATACCAAAAGATGCTGTCATCGAAGAACCCATCATCATCAATTCAAATGCAAAGAAAATATCTGCAGAAAGCATCATCATTGTTGCTGAGGAAGGCTCACAAGCAACTATTGTAGAAACTGCAAGTTCAGATGCACACTACAAAAGCCAGGTAGTACAATTATACTTACAGCCACTAGCAAAAATTACCTATTGCACTCTGCATCAGGAAGCCCAAGGAACACACTCCTTTACCACTAAGAGAGCAGAAGTGTTGAAAGATGCCAGTGTAAGATGGTTTGATGTGGCAATTGGAAAAGGTTTTACCCAAGTTCAACTGCGCAGTCATTTGTGGGAAGCAGGAGCAGAAGCACAGCAGTATCAAGCGATTGTTGGAACAGAAGCACAGCAATGCGATATCAACTCTGATGCCTTCCATGAACATAGTCATACTACATCAATGATGTTGGCCAAAGGGATTCTCAGCGATAAGGCCAGAGCGATGCATCGCGGAACCGTGCGAGTAGAAAAAAATGCAATTAATTGCCAAGGACACCAGCGAGCAGATATGCTCTTGATCGGAGACGAGTCAAGATGCAATGCTATTCCTGTTTTAGAAGTAGAGAATGACGACGTTTCCTGCTCGCATGGAACTACTATGGGACAAATTGATGAGGAGCAATTGTACTATTTGGTTTCCAGAGGTTTAGATGAGAATATCGCAAAACAAATGTTAGTGGCTGCTTTTGTAGAACCAATCTTACAAAAAATACCAAATGAAAAAGTAAGAGAAGAGATAATGAATAATATTCAAGAGAGATTAGAAAAATGACTTACAGATCTGAAACTACCGGGATAGAACTGCATCGCCAACGCTTTGAAGAAGCGAAAGCTACGTTGGAAGAATATGTAAACAATGGTGTTAATTTTATGGTTTGCGGTCCATTAGATGAGCAAAGAGGAGAATATGCACTAAATACGCTTGGATTCAGAAAAGAAAAATTGCCTGAAAGACGCAAGGAAGTTTATGTTCGAGAAAATGCAGGAGGTATAGAAATCTTGGCAGACAGGGATTTAACAAAAGATGATTATGCTCGAACACCAGGTAATGAAATAGTATTTCATCTATATCAAATTCCAGCTGGACAAAATGTTCAGGGATGGTATGGTTCCTATAAAGGTTCCTATAAATATACAGAACCACAAAAAAGACTTGACTCATTTAAAATGTTAGGAAGCATGTTTGGGGGGTTAAGTGGAATGGGAGTAGGATCTGTAGCTAGCGGAATGATTGAAAAATATGGGGCAGGAGAGACTTTAACATATGGAACCATGCTTATAGTATCTCTTGTAGGCATAGTCGTTGGTTGTAAAATAGGGGGAAGTTTTAACGAATTAACTGCGAAAGGACCAGCTGCTCTCCGTAACATCAAAAACAATTCAACTTACCAAGCTCCACAATTGCGTATAGAATCTAAACCAAGAATAATTGATGCAGAATTCACTGACGATACAGATCAAGGAACATACCAAGAACAAGTGAGAGAGGATTTAGCAGTCACAGAAGAACAACGAGCAAAAATATGATGACTGTAAAAACAGATTTCCCCATTTTGAAAAATGGTTTAATTTACCTCGACAATAGTTCCACGAGCCAAAAACCAGCAAAAGTGATTGAAACAGTAAAAGAATATTATGAACAGGATAATGCCAATGTACATCGAGGAATCTACAGATTAGCCCAGAAAGCTACTCTCCAATACGAAAAAGCACATGAAGTAGTAGCTAAATTTATTGGCGCTGAATTTGAGGAGGTTATCTTCACCAAAGGAACTACTGAAGGATTAAACTTACTGGCATATTCCTTGGGAAAAGATCTGCAGGCAGGAGATGAAATAGTTTTATCCGAGATGGAACACCACAGTAATATTGTTCCCTGGCAGCAAATCGCAACAGAGAAGGGTGCAGTATTGAAATTTATTCCAATTACCAAAGATTACCGGCTAGACATGCATAAAGCGAAAGGATTAATCAGCAACAAAACCAAGATCGTTTCAGTTGTGCATATGTCCAACGTGCTGGGAACTATCAATCCTGTGCAAGAAATTGCTGAACTTGCACATAAAGCTAGAGCAGTGATGATTGTTGATGCCGCACAATCTGTTCCGCATATGAAAGTTAATGTCAAAGAATTAAACTGCGACTTCTTAGTTTTCTCAGGACACAAGATGTGTGCTCCTACTGGCATTGGTGTACTGTATGGAAGAAAAGAATTGCTCGAGACCATGCAGCCGTTCTTGTACGGCGGAGATATGATCCGAGAAGTTAGTTTTACACAAGCAAGCTGGAATGATCTGCCCTGGAAGTTTGAAGCAGGGACACCGAATATGGCCGGTGCAGCAGGATTGATGACAGCAGTTGAATATTTGGAACAGATCGGAATGGAAAAAATTGCTGCTCACGGAAAGGAGCTAACTACGTATGCATTAGAAAAATTATCCACAATTCCAGGATTAACCATTATTGGACCAACTACCATTGAAAATAGAGGACCAGTCATCTCTTTCAACATCGACGGGATACATCCGCATGATCTCAGCGAAATGCTCGATAAAGAAAATATTGCAGTACGCGGCGGATTTCACTGCGCCATGCCCTTATTTTCCAAACTAAGGATAGAAGGAAGTGTTCGAGCATCATTCTATATTTACAACAGCAAGGAGGATGTTGATCGATTAGTTGAGGCAGTGAAAAATATTGTTGGAAAGGAAGTAGAGAATATTGTCATCGACAGAAATGAAATTGCTTCCGGCGATCTGTCTGAAGAACAAGAGATCTACAAGGAAAATGTCATTGACCATTATAGATTTCCACGCAATAAGAAGGAAATGATTGATTTTACAGTTACTCACCGTGATGTTAATCCTTTGTGCGGAGACAATATTACTATTTATGCTAAAGTAAAAGGTAAAGAGATAGAAGATATTTCCTTTACCGGAAATGGTTGTGCTATCAGCCAGGCTTCTGCCTCTTTATTGACAGAAAAGATAAAAGGAAAAAGTGTAGAAGAAATTAAAAATATCAATCAGGAAGAGGTATTTAATTTACTGGGAATACCGATCAGCCATATCCGAAGGAAATGCGCTTTACTTTGCCTGAAAACAATCCACCATGCTGTGGAGGAGATGTGATTACCATGAAAAAGTTAGAGATCATTGATTTATTTGTCGAAATAAACGGAAAAGAGATCATCAAAGGAGTTACCCTTACATTTGAGGCCGGAAAAGTACATGCCTTGATGGGACCGAATGGTTCAGGTAAATCAACCTTAGCGCATGCTTTGATGGGCCATCCTCGATACAAGATCACCAAAGGTAAGATAGTACTGAATGGAGAAGATATTACTAACGCAAAGCCAGAAGTACGCGCACAAAAAGGATTGTTTTTGTCTTTCCAATACCCTTCCGAAATCTCTGGTGTTACTATCAGCAATTTTCTGAGAACTGCAGTAAATAATCTGCGGGAGAAGAAAGGATTGCCGGCCTACTCAGTAGTTGATTTTTATAAGTTATTGAAAGAGAAAATGGCTCAACTGAAGATAGATGGTTCTTTCAGCAAACGTTACCTCAACGAAGGATTTTCCGGCGGAGAGAAGAAGCGCATGGAGATGTTGCAGCTTTCCATGTTAGAACCGACGTATGCGTTACTTGACGAAACTGATTCAGGATTAGATGTGGATGCCATGAAGACAGTGGCAGAAGGAATCGAAAGAATCCGCCAAGAGCGAGAGATGAGCATTATAGTGATCACTCATTACAGCAAATTTTTAGAATATCTGAAACCTGATGTGGTCAGTGTATTATCTAGTGGTAAGATTATAAAATCTGGCGGTTACGAATTAGCAAAGCAAATCAATGAGCAAGGATTTGAGAGATTGGTAAAATGATAACTAAAGAACAATTGATCGAAAACGTCTTCAAGAAATATGAAGATCCTGAACTGAACATCGATGTCTGGACCTTAGGCTTGATTTACGAAATCAAGATCGACGAGAAAAAGATCAAAGTAGTTTTAACTTTTACTTCTGTCATGTGTCCCTTCGGGCCACAGATGGTGGAAGATCTGAAGAGGATGATCTTTGAGCAGGGAGCAGAAGAAGTGAATATCGAAGTTACTTTCACACCGCCCTGGAAGCCTTCTGATGAATTGCGGGAGATGTTAGGAGTGTAAAATGATCTACCTCGACTACGCCGCAGCTGCACCACTAAGAGCAGAAGCTCAAGAAGATATGAAAGTTGCAGAAGAATATTTTGCCAATCCCAGCAGCGTGCATGATGCTGGGAAGAAGGCTCAGGAGCTGCTGGAAAATTCCCGTGAGAAGATTAAAAAGATAATCAATGCAAAAATAAGAGACAAGGTTATTTTCACATCTACTGGAACAGAAAGTGTTAATCTCGCAATTAAAGGAGTTGCCCTTGCCAATAAAGAAAAGGGGAACCACATCATCACCAGCAAAATAGAACATAAAGCAGTCTTAGAGACCTGTAAATATTTGGAAAAGGAAGGAT
>Ga0209542_10008131_pt1 | contig 19686 bp, 18 predicted proteins | sample RifCSPhighO2_01_FD_184028 | JGI IMG/M metagenome (GOLD analysis project Ga0209542, IMG submission 184028) | Soil microbial communities from Rifle, Colorado - Rifle CSP2_plank highO2_0.1 (SPAdes) (version 2) | ecosystem: Environmental > Terrestrial > Deep subsurface > Rock core/Sediment ...
CTACCGAAATCAAGAACTGTTCTTCAACATCCTTGACGGTCAGCACTTCCACCTTCATCATTCTGATGCCTGCCATATCCAAGGCATGCCACCGGCGCTGACCGTTCACCAGTTCGTGGGTACAGCCGTTGACATCCGGCTCAGGAAGCTCAATGACGGAAGCTGGAACGATTTGGCCGATTGACTTAACGCTATCGGCCAACTCTTGGAGTTCCTGCCTGTCAAAGTACTTCCGGGGTTGGTCGGGAAAGGGGCGAATCCGGATCCTCGGGATACGGATGATCCTCCCGAGTTCTTCAACTTCGGTCGGAAGCAGGGCCGTTTGGCTCATGGAGATGTCCTTTCCTGGGTGGGAGTTCCGTTGGTTTTTTCTAACGCCTCGGAGTACATCTGCGAAACCATCCTTTCAGACAGCTGCAGAAGTTCTCCGATCCTTGCCATGGGATACGCCTCCCGCTGGTGCAAGGTCACGATAATCTGCTCAATCTCAGTGAGAGATTCAGCCGGTTCGTGGAACTCATTGTTGTCAGGAAAATCGGGTTCCGGTTCGGTGACCTCAGGGTCGGGTTCATCAACGATGACGGATGAGAAGCCGGCATACGCGTTTACCGAGCAGTGCAAACAAAGCCCGTAGGTATTGTAATACACCTTTCGTATCTTGCATGCCACGCAAATCATCCAGTCGTAGACTCCCTCCGGAAGAAGTCCTTCCGTGCTAAGCGCTACGTCAAGGCAACGCTTACACATGTCCAAATGCGGACACACCGGTTTGAAACGTTTGCACTTGGCGCAGAGCCGCGAGCAAGCGTTGCAACCGAAACATTCTTTGGCGCCATTGTCTTTTTGCAAAGAGAGGCACTTGTCAACCGAGATTCTCTGCCAATCCATACGATGACAGAGAACGGCGCGACTAGACATCGTCAGTCTCCTTTTTCTGTCACGGGGATGGGGTGGTTGGTAAGCGGAATTTTCAACGAACTTAAATAAGTCTACAGTGAATGTTCCTACTTTTCAAGTGATTTATCATGCCAAACAAAAAGAAGGCCTTAAACCTTCTTTTTGTTTATGCAAAGATACATTTTATTTAAAACGGGAAGGTAGTTTTAGCCAAGTCAACTAATTTTAGGGTATCTGCCTGGACATTGTCAGAACGCAAAACCACCACAATCACCGGTTTTTCATTAATGGTAAAAACCGACGCCATAGTTTCTTTGGCTTCAATTAAATACCCCGTTTTGCCCCCTACAAAATGAGGCAGGGTATAAAAATTATTCAGGTTTTTGAATTTCAGCAATCTGCCTTTGGCATCGGAAAGCCAAAAATTATTATTCTTGGTAATATCTAAAATTTCTGGGCGTTTTTGGTAAATATGGGTTACTAACTTTGCAAGGTCATTTGCGGTGGATACATTTTTAGGGTTTAACCCGTGCGCATCGTAATACATGGTATTTCCCATTCCAAGCGCCCGGGCTTTTTTGTTCATCAGTTTTACAAATCTTCCCTGCCCTACCGCGAAAGAAAGGGCCTGTGCTGCGTCATTAACAGACTGGATTAAGCTGGCCTTTAAAAGATTTGCCACCGAAATTTTTAGGTTTGGAAAAAGAGACGGGCTTTGGCCTTCGGGCTTTAACATGGCCCGTGTCAGACGGATGGTTGTTTTAGGGTTTATATTTTCTAGCGTAACAACGGCATTCATTAATTTGGTGACAGATGCAATGGGAAACTTTTGGCCGGCATTCTTTTCTGAAATAATCTTTTTACTTTTTACATCTATTACAATGTACCCGTCAGCCGAAATGGGCTCTTTATCTTCCATGCTTTTGGCCAATGACTCTAAGTTGCGGATTTCTGAAGCAATAATATCGGCTTGCTGTTGCAACCTAAACGCATCAGCGGATTCAACAGCGTATACTGGGTGCGCATTCAAGAAAAGTCCTACTACAATACATGATAGTAAAAATACATTTATTCTCATTGAAACTTATCATATCAAAAATATACAAATAAAAAAGCCCGTCAAATAGATTTGGGGGCTTGGGGTTAACTTTCAACACTACCAATCAGAAGCGGCACGTGCAAAACCTCAGGGCTGGGATGCAGGTGGCCACACCGGTTAAATCCATAAAACTCTTCTCCGAAACTTTCTCCGTGGTCGCCAGTGATGACTACCAGGATTGGGCGGTTTCGGGGGAGCTTTCTGACCAGCTGTTTAAGGCGGTGGTCAACAGTTTCAAGCGCCCGGATTTGCATCTGGTGGAGCGCATCGGATTCTTCGGTGCTGAACTTCTCCCCGCCGTGGCGCATATTCAGATGCCTCTTCATCTTCTCCAGGAGAGGAAGCAACCCGGGATCATACCCGCGCCCTATATCGTACGGGTAATGGGTTTCCTGGGTGTTGATGAACAAAAACCACTTATCATGCCCCTCGAGGTTCGTGACGATATCCTCGTAGTGATGCAGCGGAAACCGACTGAGTGGCCTGGGACTGATGAGGTCTTCCTTAACATCGTAGTAGTCAAGGAAGAGGTGAAACATCCTGTTGAGTGGCCGCCCGCGGACAAAATAATTTAATGAGGCAACGCCAAGAGCAAAGTACCCGAGGCGCCTGTGTCCCTCAATGATATTATCTCCCGTCAACGCCAGGGCAATTTCGTTTTTCGGCTTTGTTTCGAAAAACCCCTGGGGACTGACCCGCCACAATTGACGCACCGCGTCAGTGTAGAGTGGCAGGAACGGCGACTCTTCGACAGTGGGCAGACGGCCATCAAACATGGCAAAGTGCGCTGGCAGGGTGTAATCGGCGTGGCTTAACGCCCTGCGGATTTGCCCCAGTCCCTTAATGAAGGGGATATTTGCTTTGGCTGCCGTATCATACCGGCAAGAGTCCATGACAACAAACAGAATGTTGTACAAGGATGGGTCAACGGTTGACAGGTTCATGGGTGTTCTCCTGCTGAGAGGTTGAAGTTATAAGAAGGTGCTGTTTAATGCTTCACACAAGGTCTGGAGCATTAAAGAGAGCCCTCTATTTTAAACTGCTTCTCTCCCTCGGGCTTTGCTTAGTGTTTTAAATGCTCCAAAATACCTTAGTTTCACCGGCCTTCTTATTTTTGTATAGTGAGCCGCGGCTTTTGATGTATTGCGGCTTCGTATTCTTTTTTCTAAATTATTAGTGTAGCCGGTGTATAAAGACTTGTCTGAACATTCTACGATGTAGGTGAAAAACATGTTTTTGCTCCGGGGCTAGGATTCGAACCTAAATAACGAAGTCCAAAGCTTCGTGTCCTGCCATTAGACGACCCCGGAATGTTTATGTACTTTGATGTATCCCCTCCGTCCAGCCCTGTATTCTCCTATTTAGAACCGAACTCTCTTTTACCGATAGCCGAATTAGACCAAAGTAATTCTCGCCCACATTCTTTCGTTTCGTATTAATTTTATTCTTCTTAAAGTAAATCTTTCCAAAATGTTCTGCCGAAAGTCCTGTTTTCCCAAGCCAATATTTTTTTACTTCTTTTATTCTATGACTACTTGTTTCGTGCAACACGATATTCAAATAAACTTTATCTTTAGGCAGCTCAATGACCTCTAAAAGCCACTTCAGGAAGAATTTTACCATTTCTGAATCGGAATTGGAAAAAATAATTCTACCACCAGGCCTATGTTCTTTTTCCTTACTGCCTTCGGCCCAATACAATGCCACCCCGATTAAAAATAGCTCTCTTTTTGATAGTTGTCCAATCTCAGCTCGCGCCTTATCTTTTATTTCTTTGGTGAGTGTTATTCTTTGGTTTTTCTTTTTCAATGCCCCGCCGCGGGCAGCAGCTAGTCTTTTTTCGGTGATTCGGTAGGCATGACCTGGTAAAAGTTTAACACTTTTTAGCCACAAAGACAAGGATGATTTTGCCACCGGAACTTGCACCAAAATCTCCCGATACGAAAGACCTTTTCGTCTCAACTTTATGGCTCTTTCTCGCTCTTTTTGTTTTGCTATCATTTGAACCTAGGTTTAATATGTATTAATTATACTGTCTTGGTTCAAATAGTGCAATACATTTTTTACATTTTTCAATAAAGATAGTAAAATAATTGAATGAAAAAGCTTTGGCTTATTTTTATCGTGACCGTAGCACTTTTATCTGTTGCTAATTTTGGCTTCGCCAAAACGGATATTTCTTTGGCACAAACCGATATTACCTTTTCGCAAGACAATATTGTTGAGGGAAACTCGGTTAAAATTTACGCTAGAGTTTACAATGTTGGAGATACCGATGTATTGGGCCAGGTTATTTTCTTAAATAATGGTAGCCAAATGCCAAGCCCACAACCGGTTTCATTAAAGCCCGGCACTTATGACGATGTGTTTATTAATTGGAAGCCCATGGCAGGAGAATATAATATAGAAGCCAAAATTACCGGCATCATCCCTGCAGACGAGGAATCAAGCAATAATAGCGTTAAAAAAGAGGTCTTTATTGATTCAGACACTGACCAAGACGGCATTGGAAATAAAAAAGACCCCGATATTGACGGAGACAAACTAGAAAATGAAAAGGAGGAAACTATTGGAACTAGCCCAACAAAAGCGGACACTGATGGCGATAAAGTAAATGATAACACCGACGCTTTCCCCCTAGACAAAACTAAATGGGAAAGTGAAACTAATATTTTTGAAAGTAATAATACTGAAACCAACTTCACGGACTCACAGGCAATTGCGGGAGCCAGTGATGAAGCCGACACTAATTCTATTTGGTACAAACTGACAAAAGGCTCCGGTGAAAAAATAAAACTGAACCCCAATAAGTTTCCGCTATCAATGCTTAATTTCGCCGCGTTATTTTTTGGAATAGATGCAAATTACATCTATTTTGCGGCGGCGGTTTTACTTTTGATAATAATTCTTTTCCTACTGGGGCTTAGAAAAAAGAAGAAGAAATACTAATTTTTGTACATATACTTGTAAGAAATGCCTTTGCGCAACGTCACTATAGTATGGATCCAATACTATAGTTTTTTTATTATTAATACGTATTAACCAACATTATGAAAAACAATACCATATCAACAAAGATTATCGCAACACTTGGAGCTCTTTCGATTGTTCTTATGCCATTGCATTACGCTGGTGCTGTTAGCACTGGTGATGGTGGAATAAGCGCAAACGTAACCACTCAATCAACAAGTTACATTAATATTAATAGTGTTACTGTAATAAAGAATTCCGGCTCACCTGATGGCACATTTGAAAATGGTTGGAAGTGGGTATTCGATATTACCATACCCTCACAAAATGAACCTAACTTAATGATGAAATTTGATAATTGGGCCGCCCTAGGTTTTTCGTCAAATAATATTCCTGTTGCAAATAACATGAGGTTTTATTCTGCCCAATCATCAAGTGCGTCTAATCCCAATAATGCCATTTATATAACAAGTGCCAATACCTATAGCTCTAGCATGTTTCTTTCGGGAGACTTAGATAGTTCGCAAACATCAAGACGCGTACAAATTACCGTTGAAGCAAAAATTCCTGGTGGAACTTCAGCGGATGCCTACAGCACTAGCTTTGGCATAAAAACTCAATAAAAGGGCTATGTCAAAAAATACATTAAATACTTTACTCATTTTTAGTGTGACGCTTTTACTGGCAAGCCATGCTGGCGGAGTATTTGCTGCGGAGACTCTTGGCACGTTATCCACCAATAGCGCACCTGCCGGTAGTCCATACAATCAGCTTCAATTTAGCGTGATCGATAAAACATCGGCTAATACGGGCACTACAAATGAATTACTGCCAATCGCTATTAAAAGCACCTTGATAGGTGGCTTAGCAATAGAAGTTATTGCCTTAATCATGATTAGTGCAGTCAAAAGAAAGAGAAGGTACTCTGTTCTTGGTGAATGATATTTACCGTACAATAAAACGCCCGCAGACGGGAAATCCGGCAGAGCTGGCCTTTCTCGCGTCTCGCCAGGGCGTTTTATTGGTTTTTGGAAAAGTGACGATCGCCCCCCCTACTTGCTGGTTAAATCTACGACTGCCAACTCCAGAGGGAGTTGCATAATAGTTGCGTACTTCATTTTATTTTCTGCGTCAATAAATGTTTCTAGCATTTTTTGAATGTCCTTCTCTCCCAAATTAGCAATTTGGGTTTTTATTTTTTCAATTTCTTCAGTTGATAATCCTGATGTTGCTGAATTTAAAAAGTCAGGGCTGATTTTAGCCAGCAATGCCTGCCGTACATAAAAAACCAATGTTTTGGTAAATTCTTGTAAATCAACACCTTCATTTACCATGGCATTAATATATTCTACAGCAGTTTTAGCATCTTGTCGCACAATAGATTCTACAAAGTTTGAAATTTGCGCCACTTCCACAATTCCCAATAAATCTTTTATTTCTTTTATAGTTATTAATTTGTCTTCGCCGGTAAAATTAATACACTTATCAAGCAATGACTCGGCATCTCTAAACGATCCGCGGGCGTTTAAGGCAATTAATGGTAAAACTGCCGGTTCAAACTTAATGTCCTCTTTTTTCAAGATAAATTCTAACTTTTGTATAATTTCAGCAACTTGTAAGCGCTTAAAATCAAACCTTTGACATCGCGAAAGTATTGTAGGTATCATTTTATGAGCTTCCGTTGTGGCTAACAAGAAAATGGCGTGCGCGGGCGGTTCTTCAAGAGTTTTCAAAAGCGCATTGGCGGCTGATTTACTTAACTGGTGGCATTCGTCAATAATGAAAATTTTGTATTTTGATTTAACCGGAGCAAATTTTATGCCATCTATCAATTCTCTGATATCATCAACTCCCGTGTGGCTGGCGGCATCAATTTCTATTAAGTCTAGTGACTTGCCGGCTGTTATTTCTTCGCAAGAATCACAAGAGCCACAGGGCAGGGTTTTTGCCTTAGACTGGCAATTTATGGCTTTAGCGAAAATACGAGCTATGGTGGTCTTTCCAGAGCCCCTGGGCCCTGTAAATAAGTACGCATGCGCGATTGCCCCACTTTTAATGGAATTCTGCAGGGTTTGAACAATATGTTCTTGGCCGATGATTTCAGAAAAATCCTGCGGGCGATACTTGCGATATAATACTACGTTATTTCCCATAAAATATAAGTTTAACAGATTTAATAAAATTCTAGTTTCCCATGCAAGTATCGCCCGCAAAAAGGGGGTCGGGGAAATTGGGTATTTCCCCGTGAAGGAAAATAGTGCCGCGAGGATTCCAGAGCGGACACGTTAGAAACCGTGGGTTTCTAAGGAGCGAGCTTGCGAGCGACAGGCCGATATTTCCGGTATAATACTACGTTCTGCGACATGATTTACGGTTTAAGATTTAGGATTTATGAATTTGATACCTCATTTTACTTTTTAAAAAAACTTTCCACAAGCTGTTGACAAAACTATATATTTATACTATTATATCAGTCAACAAACGAAACAGAACCAACAAAGGAGGTAAGCCGTGGACCAGCTACTGCAGTGGGTTGCCGGGGGCTTCTACCTCCTCAACAAGATTTTCTTTGTTCTTTCCGAACGTGCCCAGATTAACGGAAACCAGAAGGTTGCCAGGTACTGGATGATTGCAGCATGGGCGATACTTTTTCCCGGCCTGCCCGCGTGGGTAATCATCTTCATACAGCACCGCAACTGGATTGCTGCTGCCGTGGAAACAAGCGCTGTTCCCACACTGGTATTGGGATTGGTAATTGCCATGCGTGGCACCGCTAATAATCCTCCACGGGCTCTTGATTATCTGGCGGCAGTGAGCGCGCTCATTGGATTCAGTTATAGTCTCTACGATTTCAAAGGGATTAATACTGTAAACCAGTGGGTAGAAACCGGACTAGTACTAAGTTTTTTAGCAGGAACATACCTTCTTGCCAAGAAAAAACCTAGTGGCTATCTGTGTTACGCGCTCATGCACACCAACTGCGGCACACTCATGTGGATGCAAGACAAGGAATGGCTTGCGATCCAACAGGCGGCCTCGCTCGTTTTAATGGTTTATGCTTACTGCATCACCAGAAAACGGAAAGAACCGGATGAAGACATGAAGGTCCAAGACCCCTCTTGAGCAATCAGAGGGGTATTTTTTTACATCACTTCTTAAATACTAGGAATTTATCACCGGTGAAATTCCAAATGGCGGCGACTATGGCTGATGCAACTACGCTAGATTTTACCCACAATTGCTGCGTGATTGCAAATTGCGGCCCCAAAATATTTGTTAAATAATGGAAAACCGACACATCTATTGTAAGCCCTATCAGCATTATTGCTAAAAACTTTGCGACTTCAATGTGCCAATTTTCGCGTTCAGGTTTTTGGAATGTCCAGTATTTGTTGCCGGTATACTTTATAAGGGCTGATATAACAAAAGAAATGCCCTTTGATACCAACGGCAATGGAACAATAACTGCTAATATGAACTCAAAAAATCTCGCATCCGCCACAGTGGCAAAGGCGCCAACTAAAATATGCTTCCCTGCCTGAAAAGCGAATACATATTTTTTCCCTATTTGAAATGCCACCCATAAACACAATAAGGCAGCAAAAGACAGAATAACCGAAATAAATACGCCACTAAAAAAGCCCAACGGGACTGACCCGCTACGCAAAAAATCTTTAACTAAAAAACTCACTGTCCACCCGCAAAAAAGACTAAAATAAACGTCAAATCTATTCACCCCGTTAGAAGTCTGGGCAAAAAATAATTTTATTAATAAAATTATTTTTTGCTTGCGCTTATTAGGTTTATTACTGTTTCCCCTATGCCTGTTGAAGCTCCTATTCTAATATTCAAACTTCTAACGGGGTTCATAATGTATTCAGGATATCATAAAGATTTTATTTGGTAAAACCTACCTGCTATTCTCATTTTTACCAGATTTTGCTAGAATGCTCTTATGTTGGACAAAAATATAAAACTCTACAATACTCTTTCTGGGAAGAAGGATCCATTAAAACCACTGAAAGGCAAACAGATCAATTTGTTTGTATGCGGACCAACTGTTTACGATTTTTCTCACATCGGGCACGCCCGGACCTATATTATTTTTGATTGTTTTGCAAAATACTTAACTTCACTTGGTTTTACTGTTTTTTACTTGCAAAATATTACCGATGTAGACGATAAAATAATCGCCAAGGCGCGGGAAAAAGGAGTTCCTCCAAAAGACCTAGCCCAAGCCTTTGAAAAAGATTACTTAAAAGATATGAAATTGCTTGGCATAGACAGTGTTAACAAATATGCCAGGGCAACTGATTATATTAAAGAAATCATCAGCCAAGTGGAGAGGCTTACTGAAAAGGGATACGCCTACAAACTGGAAGACGGAATATATTTTGATATCAGTAAATTTAAAGAGTACGGAAAACTTTCTAACAGAACTTCACTGCAGGCCGAAGACTCGGTTTCAAGAATTGATTACAGTAAAGACAAAAAAAACCGAGGAGATTTCTGCCTTTGGAAATTTATTGACGGGGTTGAAGGGCCAGACGCGAGCGAGGTCGGCTCTGCCGGATCACCCGTCTCCGAGCCATCTTGGTCAGCGCCGTTTGGCAAAGGGCGCCCCGGTTGGCATATTGAAGATACCGCTATTACGGAAAAGTTTTTTGGCGCCCAGTATGATATTCATGGGGGTGGCAGAGATTTAATTTTCCCTCACCACGAAGCAGAAATTACCCAAATGGAGGCACTTTCAGACAAAAAACCGATGGCAACATACTGGATGCACACCGGGTTTTTGACGATTGACGGGCAAAAAATGTCAAAATCGTTAAACAATGGTGTAACCATTGATGATTTTTTAAAAAGATATCCCGTTGGACACCTGAGATTTTGGATAGCTAAAAACTTGTGGCGCTCCCCCATTGATTACTCGGAATCCATTATGATGGAAGTGAAGGGCGCCCTGGAAAAAATAGAAGAATTTTTACGAAAAATAAAATTAGTAAAAAATGCTCGCGTCGGCAAAAAAATTGACGCTAAAAAGCTGCAGGATGATTTTTACAAAGAACTGAACGATGATTTTAACACCCCAAAGGCATTTGCCGTTATTTTCAGCTTCATAAAAGAGACCAACAAACACTTAGATGACAATGTAGTTGGCAAAAAAGACGCTGACCAAATTTATGCGTTTTTTGAAGAAATCAACAATATATTCGGCATTTTTGATTTCAAAAATCTGAAAAAATCCAACGTGCCTGATCAGGTAGTTGAATTGGTCAAACAACGCGAGATGCACCGGAAAGCTTCGGATTGGGAAAAGGCCGATGAAGCAAGGGCAGAAATAGAAAAATACGGATTTTCTGTGGAGGATACTGGCGATGGTCCGGTGATAAAAAATTTGAGGAATTAAAGAAGCTCTCACCGTAAATACGTTGAGAGCTTTAAGTTGGGAGCGGGGACTTTGCGCCTAGTCCTCCAACGGCCGGTTTTTCGGTGGTCCTAGCCATGAGTCCAAAAGCGCGGTTGTCGCAGTGCTTTCGGGTTTTGCTATTGAGCCCAAAAAGAACGAACTCACTAGAAAAACCAGAAGCGAAGTAAGAAGTAGTACGGCGTTGAATTGCACGTACTCCTTCCCCACAACCACCTCTGTGGCCGAAAGAAAGGTCCCTGACATTGAAGTTAAGAGCAGGGCCACGCCAATTGCGTAGCCGACGAAAGCGCATTTCTTGACCCTTGTCAGTGGCTCCGCTGGTTTTGTTAGTGGCTCCTTCCAGAGGACGAGAGCGCAGATTCCCACTGCGCCCCAAACATAGATGGCGCAGCCGATGCCCAGAACCTGCGTCCATGGCCGTTCCGGCAGGACTTCAGATTTGATGCCATAAGCAAGAGCCAGGAGCACAGCCATGGCCGAAAAAACGGCCAACATGAGCAGACGGACGATCTTCAGTTTCATGACAGTTTCCCCGAGGTTGATGATGTCAATGTTCCGCAAAATAATAATATAACACTAAAGCATTGCTGTCAATAGTTTTAAAAATTGCAATTCTTTGCCCAAGCGTGTCAATACTTGCCCTATACCCCGCTTTTTGGTATACAAAAGAAGAGTTAATAATGATTAGGTAACTTTCAACTACGATGTCTGAAATGCCCAATAAAAAACCACCGCAAAACATAGAAGCAGAACAATGCTTGCTGGGCTGTTTAATGTTAGACAAAAACGCCATTATCCGAGTTTCTGATTTTATTAGCACCGAAGATTTTTACAAAAACACCCATAAAGAAATTTTTTCGGCTATGACGGATATTTTTTTGAAAATGGAGCCGATTGATATTATTTCGGTTTCAACCCGGTTGAAAGAGAAAGAAAAACTGGAACAGGTAGGCGGTTCAGCTTATTTGACCTCATTAATAAATATGGTTCCCACCGCCACCCATGTGGCTAATTACGCTAAAATTGTACGGGAAAAAAAGGTGTTACGGGATTTGATTTCAGCTTCGGAAGAAATTGGTTTACAGGCGTTTGATGAGTCTCAGGAAGTTGACCAACTACTGGATAAGGCCGAAAAAAGCATATTTTCCATCGGCCAAAAATCACTGACCCAGGCGTTTATCCCTATCAAAGACTTAATTCCAGAAACCTTTGAAAGAATAGAGCAACTTGCCCAACATACCGGCCAATATCGCGGTATTTCCACGGGATTTAAACAACTTGATAATATGCTTTCGGGACTGCAACGTTCAGACTTGATTATTTTGGCGGCTAGGCCTAGCATGGGAAAGTCAACACTGGCTATGGATATTGCCCGGCATGTGGCGGTGCATGAAAACCTGCCGGTAGGTATTTTCAGCCTTGAAATGTCAAAAGACCAACTGGTGGAACGATTACTGGCCAGTCAGGCCAATGTAGACGCATGGAGATTAAGAACCGGCAAACTGCAAGACAACGGCCAAGGTGGTGATAATGATTTTTCACGTTTGCAAACTGCCATGGGAAGCTTATCAGAAGCTCCGCTGTATATTAATGACATTGGTACCGTTAATATTTTGCAAGTCAGAGCAATGGCGCGGCGCCTTCAGCAAGACAGGGGCCTGGGTTTGATTATTATTGATTATTTACAGTTAATGGATCACGCCAATAAGTACGCCACCCCTATTCAACAAGTGAGCGAAAATTCACGGGCCTTAAAAATGTTAGCCAAAGAATTAAATATTCCTGTTTTGGTACTATCGCAAATGTCGCGCGCGGTTGAACAGCGAACCCCCCACAGGCCCATGCTTTCTGACTTGCGCGATTCAGGCGCCATTGAACAAGATGCCGACGTAGTTATGTTTATTTACCGAGAAGATAAATATAATGAAAACTCTTTAGAAAAAAATATTGCTGAAATTATTGTGGCAAAGCACCGAAACGGCGCGCAGGGAGCCATAAAATTATACTTTGACGAACAACGTGTAAGTTTCCGCAATTTGGAACAGGGCGATTATGTTACGGAGATACAGGGAGAATGACTTAAACTAGAAAATAGAAGGTAGAAAATAGAATCCGTCGAAAGGCGGATTTTTTGCATGAGAAAAGACGTATTCGTTGGCCCGACAAATACGTCTCATGGGTCTTGGAATCGACCCCTAGCGCAAAAACTATGGGACACGTTGGTTGGTATGGCGATTTCGGACAATCGCTTATCTTCTCGTACTTCCTCTTCAGGAAATCAAGCAAGACAACCAAAGGAGCCAGTCCCCTGCAAATTCAGCTCGATCGGTAGCCCTACTAATCTTAATTTTGGCTCCGACCAAAGCTGGCGGTAAAAAGGGGTACCGCATTTTACTGCATAGTGATGTGAAAAGTGTCCGACTTCCCACAACTCTGTTGGGTTAAGTTGACCCTCCAGCTACGCATTGCCCCAACCTTCACTCTATAGAAAGATTAGCACAAACCAACATGTTTGTCAATAGTTGAGACATCTTGTTAACCCTGCTACAATTAGCGTACGTTTTTATTCTAAATTCTAGCTTCTAGATACTAGATTCTCGCATATGGATTCTATTAAAAAACTAACTGAATTATTCAGGAACTTCCCCACTATTGGAGCCCGTACCGCGGGACGTTTTGTTTTCTATTTAATAAACCAGCCAAAAGAAAGTATTGATGATTTGATTTTGGCTTTGCAGGAATTAAAAAACAGCGTGAAGCTGTGCAGTTTTTGTTTTAATCCGTTTGAAGCAGAAGGAAACTTTTGCCCTATTTGCTCTGACTCTTCCCGCAACAAACAGATACTATGTGTTGTAGAAAAGGAAGCGGATTTATTAAGTATTGAAAATACGAAAAAATATAAAGGGTTTTATTTTATTTTGGGCGGTACCGTAACCCTAAAAAACTCTGATGGCACCAATTTACGAATCAAGGAATTGCAAGACCGTGTTAAAAAATCAACTCTTTTAGAAATAATTATTGCTTTAAACCCGACCCCCGAAGGTATATCAACTTCGGTATTAGTGGAACGGGCATTAAAAGAATTACCCCTCGGCCATAGGTCTACGGGCGAGCTACAATCCCCCACTCTTAAAATTACTCACTTAGCAAAAGGCCTCCCAGTGGGAGGCGAACTGGAATACGCAGATGAGGAAACTCTAGAGAGCGCATTTGAAGGAAGAAAATAGTGAAAATTTCTACAGTTGAAAAGCCGAGAAACATTTCTCGGCTTTTGGCTTGAAGAATAAGGGTCGGGGTGGACCAGCGTGTACCGAATCCTTACCGGTACGCGATCCGTACGTTGGTCCGCAAAACAGGGCAAGGTTCTAGAACCCACGCCACTGTCGCAACGTCAGCTGTCGAGCGTCTCCAAAGAAGTGGGGTTACCCACCTTCCGAGTTAACAACAGCTCCCCGCCCGTATATGGAATGTACTAAATAAGTGTGAGCGTGGGACTTAAACTTGCCGGTCCGCTAGGTGAGTTCGTGTTTTGTCGACTTAGTTGAGTTACCCCAAAGAAGTTGAAAAACATTTACTCTTAGTTGATGCTTTGCGGCAGGTCTTAAGGTTCCCAACACTCACATACAAAGATACTACCACTTATACATTATGTGTCAATATACCGTGTACACCAAAAACGCCCCTTGCGGGGCGTTTTTGGTGTTAATTAAACCGAGTATAATCTATTTCTTCCCAATCCAAGAGAACTTTTTGGCGGCTCTCTTCCTTAATATCCATACTCCCAACGAGACAATAGCAAGTAAGATAAGCGCCGGTAAAAAGAAATTATCCACCCACGGATTGTTGGTCAACCCCGTTGAGATGGTGGTTACCCCTAACACTCCGGATCTGTTAACCGTTACTGAAGCGGTGGCAACGGCAGGACTATAGGTTCCATCGGCAGTAACCGTGGCAGAATTGTTTAGGGTGGTAGTTCCAAACTGGAAGTTTTGAGCATTTGCCACTTGCGCCCAATAGGTAATGGTTTTGGTTTGGCCCTGATACAAACTTCCAAGGTTAAGTTGCTGGGTGATGTTTGAACCATTGGCAATACCATCTATCTTTAAGGTATCACTATATAATAGGTTGGCAGGAAGAGAGTCCCTTACAATTACGTTGTTTGCTGACTGATTACCGGTTGCTTGAACGACAATCTTGAACTCAACAATATCAAGCGGGTTTGCGGAAATAATGCTTGAATAGGTTGAATTTCCACCACTACTGGTAAGATTTCTAACTGTTTTAGTGGCGTATAACCCCGCCTGGCCTCCTTGGTTAATGCAGGTGTTATTTGAACAAATCTGGTTTGAATTGCAGTATTGGAAAATATCCTGTTGCTGACCGCATGAGTTATACCAATATACTGCATTGCTTTGACATTGCTGGTAGCTATGATTTTGACAAGATGTTATTTGCTGGGTTACGTTAACCGAACAGGAAACACTTTGAGTCTGAGAACCTGATGTAACATATAAGCTGGCGTTATAAGTTCCCGGTGTTGTAAATGAGTTATAACAAGTTTGGGAAGAAGAACTGCATGCTCCACTCCAAGAATAGTTATAGCTTCCGGTACCTCCTGAAACATTGGCAATAAAGTTTACTGACTGGTTAACCTGAGCTGAACTTGGGTTAGCTATACAAGAAACATTTAAAGTGTTAGTTGTTTGATTAAATTCATCATTATCTTGCCTGCTTGAACAACCGGCATCATTTGGATAATCAGCTGATCCATCGGTGTCATTATCCGTGCCGTCTTGGCAAGCCGCCTTTGGATTAGTTTCATCGGTATCAGTTCCGGATGAACAACTAAAATCGGACGGGTAGTCGGTTGCGCCATCACCGTCGTTATCTAAATTATCAGAACATTGAGCGGTGGTTGTATTAATTTCGTCGTTATCCTGTCTACTTGAACATCCCGGGTCGTTTGGCCAGTCTATTAGACCGTCGCCATCGTTATCAAGGGTGTCTTGGCAGGCTGATTTTGGATTTGATTCATCATTATCGGTTGCAGAACTGCAAGAGAAGTCTGATGGGTAATCGGTAGCTCCGTCCATATCGTTATCAATATTGTCATTACATTGGGCAGTAGTGGTGGTTGTAAACGCTGAGCAAAAACCAAGCGTAATTCTTGAGTCTTGGTCCCCTACAGTACTTACAAGACCGTCAGGAGCTCCAAGGGCCTGTGAAAGGGCCGCATTGCTTACAGATGAAACACTGGCGCCTAATTGGTAGGAAGCTACCAAGTCGGCGTAATATACTGAACTGCCAACGACAAGCTTCATTGAGTCAATGTTGTTTCCTGATTGAGCATTGGCTCCGGAAACATCCCTGTGCATTTTTGAAGAGATATACGATCCATTGGTATTGGCGGTTCCATCGGCATCGCTATAATAAAAATCATAATGTTCTACGGCAGTGGTATCTAAATCACCGGTTCCGAAGTTTAAAGATGAACTGGCTGGCGTGTAGGTTAAAACATTATTAGTACCGGTCTTTTCGGTAATGACAACCGAAGTCAATCCCGTTAAATTCTTTAAAGGCGATGTGGACTGACTGCAAACTGCGGCATCTGCCATAGCTGGCAACGATACCATTAAAAAAGAAAAGGCAAACAAACATATCGCGCTTTTTATAAATGTGTTTTTTAAAATCTGCATATTTTGCATATTCTTATGTATACGTTTAGTTTTTATACCGATTCTTAATTATATATCATCTAAGAGCATTTGTCAATAACCCCACCTACCACACCTCCGGGAAACACCCTCCGGTGTTGCAACCCTGGGCTCCGGCGCACATTTGTTTTAACTGCAAGACGGTATTATTACTGCAAGAAGAAGATGTCGTACCCGGGTTATTACAAGTATAGGTTTTGTAGTTTTGGTACACATCATTCGTCTGACAACTTATGTTGTCAATAAACCCGCTGGTTCCACACTGGGCATTAGTACTGCAGATAATGACCGTATTAACTTCATCATCGTCCTGCCTGTTTGAACAGCCCGGATCGTTTGGCCAATCGATTAGATTATCACTATCGTTATCAAGGGTATCTTGGCACCTTGATTTAGGATTTGATTCGTCATTATCGGTTGCAGATGAACAGCTGAAATCGGATGGGTAATCACTTGCCCCATCCAAATCATTATCAATACCATCCTGGCATTGAGGAATTTGATTAAATTCATCGTTATCCTGTTTTGAGAAACATCCCGGATCCTGCGGATAATCGATTAATCCGTCGCCATCGCTGTCTGAACCGTCTTGGCAGGCGGACTTTGGATTGGTTTCGTCATTATCGGTTGCAGAACTGCAAGAAAAGTCAGATGGGTAATCCGTGGCCTGGTCATTGTCGTTATCTATACCATCTTGACACTGGGCGATAAAATTAAATTCATCATTGTCTTGCTTTGAAGCGCAACCGGGGTCTTGAGGGTAATCAATCAAACCATCACCATCGCTATCTGAACCGTCTTGGCAGGCGGACTTTGGATTGGTTTCGTCGTTATCAAACGCGGACGAACAGCTGAAATCATTTGGATAATCAGCGGCCTGGTCATTGTCATTATCAATGCCATCGTTACACTGGGTAATCGGCGGTATAAATGCCGAACAAAAACCAAAGGTAATTCTGGAGTCTTGATCCCCGCCAGTAGTTACAACACCATTAGGAGCTCCAAGACCTGCTGAAAGATTACCGTTGGCCACAGATGACACGCTGGATCCCAGCTGGTATGAGGCTATAAGATCGGCATATATTGGACTGCCGCTAATGAAGCTCAATTTCAATGAATCAATATTGTTTCCGGATTGAGCATTTAAACCAACTGCATCTCTATGCATTTTAGAAGAAACATAGGCACCGCCGGCATTTGGTGTTCCGTCGGCGTTACTGTAATAAAAGTCATAGTGTTCTACGGCGGTGGTATTTAAATCGTTGGTTCCAATGTTAAGAGATGAGCTGGTGGGGTTGTAGGTGAGAGTGTTGTCGGTACCAGTTTTTTCAACAATGGTAATTGAGTTTAAATTCAACAAGTCTTTTAACGGAGATGTTGTTTGAGTACAAGTCGTTGTTCCTGAAGTGATAGTAGTGTTTGACCAAGTAGCCGATACCCAGTCTTCAATAACCATAGGACCCGGATAATTTAAGGCGCATTGTAATCCAAATCTAATATACGAAACAGTAGGAGTAACCGTATATGACCCGCTAACGGGCTTATCTATCCCTGAGGGAGGAACTGATCCCCATCCATTTGGCGGAGCAGGACTTACCCCTGTATTGCAATAGTTATAACCCGCCGGTGCTTGCCAAGTAACCGTTACTGACTGGCCCGGGGTTATTTGAAGATTCCCGCTAACACCATTAATACGCAACATGCTAACGGTGGATGCGCTAACTGTTTCCGGTTTTGTTTTGACTTTTACTTTTATATTTACACCAACACCAAAAATCGCAAGTCCTAAAAAGATGCTTGCGCATAATGCCACGGTGCTTACTTTAAAAATAGTCTTCATGCGTTTTGTTTAATTACTTGTATTAAATATTAGCTTTATATATGTTATTTAAAAAATTACCAAACTTCCGGGAAACACCCTCCGGTGTTGCAACCCTGGGCTCCGGCGCACTTCTGTTTGAGCGTGGATGCAGTGCTGTTGGCGCATTGGGCACCTGAAGTTCCGGGGTTGTTGCAAACATAGGTTTTATAATTTTGGTACACATCGTTGTTTTGGCACGTGAGACTTCCGGTAAATCCGCTGGTTCCGCAGTCAGAGTCACTGGCACAGGCGGGGGTGACATTTTCAGGAAGACAATTTGAATCAACGGCCACGTAACCAAACTTTGCGCTGGTAGAATATCCTTCATAGGATGAGCCGCATTCATTCCCCTGTGGAGACCCCGAACACAAAGCTGTAAAACCAGTTTTGGTTATATCCCTGGCTTCACAAAAATATGCATCCGTTGCGCCTTGAGCACACGCGGAAACTCCCGAAGAATCTGTGATCAGTTCCGGGGTGATTGTTACCTTAGGAATTGTGGTAAATGGCTCTGGGAATGTAACTGTTTTACGAAATACCGAAGCGCATACTCCGCTTACAATACCCGACGGACATTCGGCTGTCTGTAAGGCGTGCTGACTTTGGGTTTTGCATTGATTAGTATTTTTTACCGCCAACCAACCGGCTGTTGCAAGGGACTTGAACCCTTCAGATGTACCACAGGAAGCAAACGGAGAACCGGAACAATTCAAGGTAAACCCTGCGGTGCTGATAGCGCTCGGGAAACAAAGCACCTGATCTGTGGCGCCTCCAACGCATCCGCTCTGATTTGATACATTTTCAGCGGCGACAAGAACACTTGGCGTTGAAGAAAATGGAGTGGAAAAAGTAATTTCTTTGCTAAAGCTGCCCATAGCGCACAATCCGCCCTGGTTATTGGCGCAACTTGTCGGCACAATTCCATGGCCACTCAACGAACCGCATGAAGCATCTGCATCGGTTGCAACCCAATTGGCGCTACCCATGGTCCTATACCCGTTTGTCCCCGGTCCGCAACCGTCGGAAACAGGAGAACCGCTACAATATAACCTAAAGCCTGTCGTAGTAATATCCGCAGGATAACACACGGCTTTATCGGTTGCTCCACCGGCACATGATGGCCCCACGCTAATGTGATTTATGGTAACAAGCACATTGGGAGCAACTGCGTATGGTTGACTGAAAGTAATATCCTTGTAAAAAGAACTGCCACAAAGGCCTCCGGCAACCGGATTACTGCAGTTATTAGCCAGTACTGCTTGGGCGCTTTCTGTCCGGCATGTAGACGGAGAAGCTTCTATTTTTCCATTATGAGAATATAACGTTGACCCCAAAAAACCAAACAAAACCAGGACAATTATCATGGTTGTCCTAATGACGAAAAAGTTTGAGAAGTATTTTGTAAAATTCATTTCTATGGAGATATTATCGGTTAACTGGCGCAATGTAAAATTCTATATGATTATTATATATTTGTCAATAAAAATCCTACCGTAGCCCTAATTTACCACCAGTTCCGCCTGAACGGCAATCCTTTTGTAGTTTTTCCCCGGTGGCCAGCAACTGATTAAGGTAAGAATGTTATTGCTGCCATTTAACCGGTTAGACCCAACATCCTGGCCAACTTGTATGATATTTTTTTCTACCACCCTATACACATACTGTTTGTGGTTAAAGTGAAGGATAATTTGTTCTCCGATACTTAGGTTATTAA
>Ga0209542_10008133_pt1 | contig 19685 bp, 28 predicted proteins | sample RifCSPhighO2_01_FD_184028 | JGI IMG/M metagenome (GOLD analysis project Ga0209542, IMG submission 184028) | Soil microbial communities from Rifle, Colorado - Rifle CSP2_plank highO2_0.1 (SPAdes) (version 2) | ecosystem: Environmental > Terrestrial > Deep subsurface > Rock core/Sediment ...
GCTTTTCACTTCTAACCACAACTCATCCGGTGACATTGAGCGGTCAATTGGTTCGGACCTCCACTTCGATTTCTCGAAGCTTCATCCTGGTCATGGTTAGCTCGCTCTGGCTTCGGGTCTTATTCAAACGACATATCCAACTCAAATTTTTAGACTCTTTAACGGACTTTCGCGTCTCGACTGATTTTTTAAGCGGCTAAGAGCACGCTTAATCAGTCTCGACCGCAAGGGTTTGACCGATTTCTTCGTTGCAAGCTCCGGTCCTCCTTCACCATAGTCGAACTATGGCTCAGTTCGGTCCTCGCTTGCGCCTCGAACTCAGTCAAACGCGGAAAGTCCTGATACTTGACAAAGACTTAAGGTAATACTAAAATATCTGTAGTACATCTTGAAACAAGGAGGTAGTCATGATCAGACTAGCATTCAGAGATGTAAGGCTTTTAATCTTGGGATTAGCCTGTGGTTGGTTCTTTCTAAATCCAGTAATTACTAGCACTTATTCTGATAAAACTTTTACCAGTCTATTGGCCGATAACTTTGATTTTCTTTCAGTCATTGGCTTTCTAGTTCTTGTCAGTTTCATTGTAACTTTAAAGTATTTTATCTTAAGATACCGCTATCCTAACCGGAATTAAGTACTTCTCGGCTCGAATACAATTCGGGCTTTTTAAATCCAAAAATTTGAGTTGGATGACGCGCTTTTAACACTCGGTTTCCCTATCCATCCGCTCTTTTGGAGCTTATAGGTGTCGTTTAAATAAACTCGTTGGGTCATTCTTCAATAGGCACACCGTCACCAACCGCGCCTCGCTATGCTCGACTGCGGAAATCCTAAATCCTAATCTCTAAATCCTAAACAAATCCCAAATTTTGAATTTTGGATTTTGATATTGTTTAGAGTTTAGGGTTTTGAATTTAGAATTTCCGTGCCAAACGCAGTGAGGCACGGTCAGCTCCGGCTCTTTGTAGGCATATGGTTTCAGTTACTATTTCACTCCCCTCACCGGGGTGCTTTTCACCTTTCCCTCACGGTACTTGTTCACTATCGGTCATATAAAGTATTTAGCCTTACCCAGTAGTATGGGCAAATTCACTCAGGACATTCTTATCCCGAGCTACTCAGGTAATAAAACAGAAGTTGGAGTTGTTTTCGCTTACAGGACTATCACCTTCTTTGGTTGGCCGTTCCAGGGCCATTCTGCTAACAATCCAATTTGTAACTTCTTTTAAATCTTTAACACCGGGCTCGAAAGACCGATGTAAAAAATTCAAGTGTTCTATCCCTATTACCCCGCTGCACAGCAGCGGAAATCCTAAATTCTAATCTCTAAATCCTAAACAAGTTATAAATTTCAGATCCTAAAGTTTTAAATTTTAGATTTTGATATTTGATATTGTTTAGAGTTTAGAAATTCGATATTAGAGATTCCCGATGCTATGCATCGGTTTAGGCTGTTCCGATTTCGCTCGCCGCTACTTACGGAATCTGTTCGATTTATTTTCCTCTGGCTACTAGAATGTTTTACTTCGCCAGGTGTACTCCCGACCGCTTTAATACGATCGAGTAATCAAGGTTTGCTTGATTGGGTTTCCCCATTCGGTTACCTCCGGATCATAGGCTGCTAGCCGCCTCCCCGAAGCTTATCGCAGGCACGCCACGACCTTCGTCGCCTTTATATGCCAAGGCATCCTCCATACGCCCTTAATTTAATGAGTAATGTCCACGCAATTTCTTACTTTGTCCTCCATAGCTTTACGCGACGGAGGGTTTAATTTGATGATTATATTTATCCCGTTAGAAGTAGGCCGTTCTTAAACGACCGTTAGTTCTAATGGAATTAATTCTAACTTACCCGCTATTCTGTAAACTACTTGATAATTTACAGAATGCTTATGAGATTTCTTCAGAAGAAATCTTTTTTTCAAGATTCTATCCTTAACAATCAGTAGATAATTCCTAGATCTTAGAACCATCTATCGGCCGTTAAAGAAATAAAATAACCGCTTTCAAGCGGCTCTGTTAATACGCACAAAAAATGGACGTTTTATCAGCCGCTTTTAGTAGTTAATTGTGATGTAAGTATCATTTTTATTGTGGCTTTAGTATATCAGAGGACGTTTTTAGAGTCAACCCCGACCTTTCAAGCAACTGTTTATAACCTAAGTGACAAAATCGCTATTGCTTGAAAGGTGCGGGGTCAATAGGTCTTAAAACTGGATGTGGATTACTCCTGTTTTTGCCTTAAATCTATTTTAATTTTTTATTTTCTTCTTCAATATGCCTCTGTTCTCTTCGTAAATAGTATAAAAGCGAAGTAGCGCCAACTACCAAAAATTTTATCAGCCATTTAGCCAGAATACGGTGATGGTGAACCCAGCCGGTAAAGCCTTTGTTAATGTGGATGTCTTCTTTTTTATTTTCTTGAGTCATTGATTAATTATAGCATATCCAACTCAAATTTTTAGACTCTTGACAAGTTTATAAAATAGTATTAATATATTATCTAGGTTCTGTCGGGAGGTCGAAATGAAAACTGAAGGTGATCTTAATCGTCACGTTATAAGATTCATAGCAGAAAATGACTCAGACATAGATGAACTTATACGATTAAACCATCATTTTAATTTTTACAGAAAGTTCTGGCAATTTTGGAAGCCAAGAACAAAATTTCTTAATACTCCTCTTGAAAGTTCCCTCAATTTTCAAAAAAAACCTCCTATATTAGAAGTAGAGATATGATACCCCGCCCCTTCGTTGGGGCTTTTTAAATCCAAAAATTTGATAAAAACTACCTGGTCAAAACCAAAGCACCTTTTTCCATGATCGCAACAGTATGTTCAAAATGAGCAGACAATGAACCGTCCTTTGTTTTGAATGTAAAACCATCATCACCATCTTTTATTTTCCAATCTCCTGCCACTACCATCGGTTCAATTGCGATTACCATGCCTTCTTTAAGTTTTTCCCCGGTCCCCGACTTACCATAGTTAGGAACTTGCGGATCCTCATGCAATTCCCGGCCGATACCATGACCAACTAAATCTCGAACTAAATTTAATCCCTCCCCTTCAACATATTTCTGGATTGCAAAACCGATATCACCTACTCTGTTTCCAATTCGAGCCTCCTTAATTCCTATTTCCAAAGATTTTTTAGTAACTGATAATAACTTCAATTTTCTTGAATAATCTCCCGATGCTTTTGATCTGGACTCCGACCCTAAAAGACGTTGGAATTTTTTAATTGAAGAATTTCCAACCAATACCGTAACCGCAGAATCAGTATTAAACCCTTTATGCATAACTCCCATATCAAGCTTCAGTACATCCCCCTCTTTTAGTTTTCTTTCAGATGGAACACCGTGAACGATCTCTTCATTAACAGATGTACATAAAACTGCCGGAAAACCACCATAGTTAAGAAAGGCCGGCTTTACGCCAAATTTAAAAACAAGCTCACGGGCGAGCTTATCTAATTCTTTAGTGGTAATTCCCGGCTTAACTGATTTGGTCAGTTCTTTCAAAATATTGGCCAGAATTTTACCACCGTCAGCCATAACAAGAATCTCTTTCTCTGTTTTTATATTAATCAAATATTTACTACGGATTTACTAATCTTTACAAATATACAAATAAAAAATCTTAATTTGTAGATTCGTATATTCGTACTAATTCGTAGATTAGTAGCCTATTCTCCTAATCCTTTTAATATATCTTTATAAACTTTATCTATATCCTGTTCGCCCTCTATCTCCACCATCTTATAGCCATTTTCTTCCAAAAAAGAAATTATCGGCTGGGTCTGCCTAAGATAAACTTCATAACGAATGCTGATTGTTTCGGGAGTATCAAGCTCACGTTTTAGCAATTTACTGCCATCCTTGGGACATGTTGTTATATCCTTAAAAATAGGAAAGTTAGGTATAGTGTGGCGATTAGCCTCACATATTCTCCTACTTGAATTCCTTCGAATTGATTCTTCCTTAGTCAAATTAAGGTGGATGGCCTTAATATTATCCCTGCCATATAGTTCATCAAATATTAGCACTTCTTTCTCGGCCTCATGAAGAGTTCTTGGCGAACCGCTAAATACTATGCCCATACCTTGACTAGCCAGCTCTCTTATTTTCTCTACGGTAATCTTGACCGTCCATGGCGGAGGAAAAAGTTCACCCTTATCATACAACCGCTTGGCTTCAGCTACTTCTGGATCTTTTTTAACAAGTTCAGTATTATTTATTTTTTCTTCACCTAACTTAGACGTCTCCAAATGAAAAAGACCGAACTTTTCGGCTAATAATTCCGCCTGGGTTCCCTTTCCCGACCCCGGCGGACCAATTAATATAACTACCCATTTCTTATTATCCATTAAATTAATAATATCAGTTTGCTTTATAAAAAACCAGGTAGTGAATTTTTGAGTTGCCCTTGGCATTTGCGCTTCCAGCGCATCTCAAAAATCTACTACCTGGGAACAAAAAGCCGGCCTATAGTTTGCCGGCAACTGGATCTAATCTATTAGAATCAAACTCGGGATCACGAATCAACCTAGCCTCTCTGAGTATTTCTCGGATGTCTTTAGCAATTGAGATGCCATCAACATTAAAAAATACAAACTTTTCTAGATTGGGATAGTACTCAAACCTAAGTTTCTTTTTACCGCGAAGATGCAATTCCTTTACAATAGCACCTAATTCACTCTCTGGTACGTAAATCATCCCGAAACCATAAAATGCTCTTGGCATTTCTATTCCCTTCTCAACGAACAATTCGTGGTTAGATAGTAGAAAAAATAGCACCGTATGTCAACGGCTCACTATGTGAGCCGTTGACATACTCTCATTCCCCCAACTTCACCCCGCCACAGTTAAGTATGTAAAAACGACCCTTTAAATACCAAGTGTTTTAAGATAAAATCTTTTAAAACTTCTGCGCTTGAGGTGAGTTCTAGGCAAATCTGAGCATTAAGACGAACCATAGTTAAACTATGGCGAGGATTAAGCGGAAGATTTAACGACGAAATCGCCCAAGCCCTTGCGGGCTCAAAAAAAGAAAAAGCCCCGTTTTCTTTGGGGCTTCCTTTTTTTGAGACGCAGAAGTTTTAGTATTCGTACATACTTAGTTGCGCATCAACTTGCTTCATAATCTCAATCGCCACTGATACAACAATAAGAATTGAGGTTCCACCAACCGTAAAAGCAGTGACCCCGGTAAAGCCCTGAACGATGTTGGGCAAAACAGCAATTGTACCCAAGAATATTGCGCCTACTAAAGTTACACGGGTTAGCAAATGGCCAAGAAACTGCGAGGTCATCGGACCAGGTCTGATTCCGGGTATATATCCGCCCTGCTTCTGGATATTCTCTGATATTGATTTTGGATCAAATGTAATAGCCGTATAAAAATAAGTAAACAGAACTACAAGGAAGAAATAGAGGGTTGAATACCAAAGATTAGACTGCAAGAAATCGTTTATTCTTATTGCTATTTGTGAAATTCCAGGGATATTATATGCGGCAAGAAAGTTAGAAACCATCCCCGGGAAAAGAAGAATTGAAAGGGCAAATATAATAGGGATGACTCCGGCGTTATTTACCCTCATCGGCAGATAAGTTGATACTCCGCCATATACCTTTGATCCCCTGATTCTACGGGCATAATTAATTGGAATATTCCTTTGAGCTTCGGATATATAAACAACCCCGACGACAACAGCTAGGCCGACAACAACGAAGATACCGTAAGTTAAAAGCTGATCGGGCGTATAAGAGAAAAATGCCTGACGAATTGCAGTCGGGAAGCCGGCGACTATACCGGCAAGAATCAAGAGCGAAATACCGTTGCCCAGATTTTTTTCGGTTATAAGTTCGCCCAGCCACATAAAGAATACGCTTCCGGCAGTAACAGTAGCTAGGGTAGCAACCCATTCAATCGGGGTAAGCGCCCCAACGACTCCCTGTCGGGAAAGAAGAGTCAAAAAACCAAAACCCTGAAGTCCAGCTAACGGCACAGTGAGCAAACGTGAATATTGATTAAACTTCATTCTACCAGCCTCACCCTCATACTTATACATCTGCTCCAGGCGAGGGAAAATCATAGTTAAAAGCTGCATAATAATGGAACCAGTTATGTAGGGTCCTAAACCAAGCATACCTATTGATAAAGCAGTCAGAGAGCCCCCGGTAAATGCACTTATCAAACCAAATAGCTGATTCTGCTGAAAGAAATTTTTCAATTGTTCTGCATCTACTGCTGGAATTGGAATATTGGAAACAATCCTAAAAACAACTAAAAGTGCCAGAATAAACAGGACTTTATTTCTTAACTCCGGACGTTTGAAGATTTGTAGAATCTTTTGCATATTATTTTATCGTTCCACCTGCCTTTAATATCTTCTCTCTTGCTGATTTAGAAAACTCAAATCCGTGAAATTCTAATTTTTTGCTAAGTTGACCATCTCCCAGTACTTTTACTTTTTCTCTAAAATTATTAGATAAAAAACCTTTTTTGCCCAATAACTCGGGATTAATTATTCCCTCCTCAGTAAACTGATTGAAAAAACCTAAATTAAAGACTACAGGCTTGTCTTGATGAAGTCGGAAGAAACGATGTTTTCTGTGCGGTCCTTTTCCCCCTGGTTTCTTGGAGGCACCTCTTTGCTTCGGGAAAAGCTGCCAAAGACGATTATCTCCACCTCTAAATCCCGGCTTAACTCCGGCTCCAGCTCGGGATTTCTGACCCTTCGTTCCGCCACCGGAATAAGTTCCACGCTTGCCTCCTCGGCCAACACGTCTGGCATATTTACGAGGCGTTTTTGGTTGTAATTTGCTTAAATCCATATTTACTAAATTCGAAATTAGAATAACGAAATACGAAACAATATCTAAGCCTGAATCTCTAAAATTACAAACTGTTTAGGATTTAGGATTTTCGGGCTTTGTTTCGGATTTAGGATTTCGTACTTCGGATTTTATTCTCAGCTCTCTAAGCGCTTCAATCGTAGCTTTTGCTATATTTATCTTATTATTAGTTCGTTTAATTAGCTTCCCGGTCAAAGCCTTAATTCCTCCAAGCTTAGCGATAACACGAACCGGACCTCCGGCCTTTACACCGCCTTTAGCCGGCTTTAATAATACAACGGCGCTATTGTATTTATACTCAACCTGATAAGGTATTGTTCCGTTAATAATCGGGATAGTAATGAGATTCTTTTTGGCTTTATTGAAAGCTTTTTGCATTGATTGAACAACGTCCTTGCCCTTACCGGTACCGATGCCAACTCTTGCCTTGCCATCACCAATCGCAATGGTTGTTCTAAAGCTAAATCTCTTACCACCCTTGGTTACCCTGGTCACTCTTGCAACATCAAGAACCTTTTGTTCAAATTCTGATTTTTCCCGAGGAGCACCACGAAAACCACGGTCTCCTCTCTCGCCCCGACGACCCCTTCTCTGCCTATTATCATTAGGATCGTTACTTACCGGATTATTGTTTGGATTGTTATTTATTGGATTGTCCATATATTTAAAATTTAAGTCCGCCGGCTCTTAAACCATCGGCTAGGGCTTTTACCCTGCCATGATACTTATAGCCTCCTCTATCAAACACAACCTCTTTCACGCCGACCTCTTCTGCTTTTTTAGCCAGCACCTTAGCCATCTCAACTATTTCCTCAGTTTTTGTTCCTTTTGTCTTTCCCTTCTTAGCAGACACAATCTTACTGCTTAAAATTGTCTTTCTAGAAGTATCGTCAATAAACTGAACAAAAACATGTCTATTACTTTTAAAAATTGAAATGCGAGGCCTATCGCTTGTGCCCTTAATAACCGCTCTTACTCTATTATGACGCCTTATTCTATTGTCTCGTTTTATTTTAACTTTCATAAATCGCTCAAATTTAAAATTTAAAAATCAAAGTGTAAAATTATAATCTAAAATCTGAAAATTTTGAATTTTGAATTGTAATTTTGAATTTTGCATTTTAATTTTTAATTTATCTTATGCGGCCGTAGCGGCTTTCTTACCGGCTTTTCTTCTTATTATTTCTCCGGCATATTTAATTCCACTGCCCTTGTATGGTTCGGGTAATCTTTTTGATTTTATTTCGGCTGCAACATGTCCGACTAATTCATTATTAACTCCGATTACTTTTATTACGTTCTTTTCTACCTTAAAACTAATTCCGGCTGGAGCCTTTACCTGTATCGGGTGGGAGTAGCCGAGGTTTAACTCAAGTTCATCCCCCTTAACATTTGCCTTATAACCTACGCCTTCAAACTCAAGTTTTTTCTCAAATCCTTCAGAAACACCCTTGATCATATTTGCGATTAATGCTCGAGTCAAACCCCATAAGGCAAGACTCGTTTTATCTCCGGCCTCGTTCTTCAATCCCACGATGACCTTATCGCCCTCAACAGCAATAGTAACTACACTGTCAAAATTTCTAGTTATCTGACCGACAGATCCCTTTGCTGAAACCGAATTACCGTCAAGTTTTATTTCAACTCCTTTGGATATTTGAATTGGTTTTTTTCCTATTTTAGACATAATATTATGCTAATCAACGAATCTTATGCAAATCTACGAATTGCGAATTAAGTCTTTATTCATTATTCGCATCATTCGCATGAAATTCGCATATTGGCATCACATATCACCAGACCTCAAACAATATCTCTCCGCCTAAACATTGCTTCCTGGCTTCCTTTGAACTCATAACTCCTTTTGAGGTAGAAATTACAGCTATACCATGTCCGGAATGAACTTGTTTGATATCTTTTGATCCAACATACATATGGCGTGAAGGCCTGCTTATAATTTTTAATCCACTTATGCCGGAATGCTTGTCGTCGCTGTATTTTAAAGTGATATACAGATAGTCAAACTCGCTTTTTTTATTCTTCTTCTGCCTTTTCTCAAAATCCTGAATAAATCCAGCCTCCTTAAGAATCTGAGCAATGCTAAACTTAACCTTAGAAAAAGGAATTGAAACCTGCTCCTTGCCTACGGCTTGAGCATTTTTTATCTGTATTAACATATCTGATATCGGTGAATTTACCATGACGATTTTTTAACTCCCGGCAATAAGCCCTGACCGGCTAATTCCCGAAAATGAATTCTGCATAAACCGAATTTTCTCATATACCCGCCCTTACGACCACACAAGAAACATCTTAAAACAATCCTGGTTGAGAATTTCGGTTTTTTATTTGATCGTGCAATTGTTGATTTCTTAGCCATATCTTCTACTAATTTACAAATTGTTACGAATATACGAATCTACAAATTCAAACTTTCTTATTCGTAGATTGGTATATTTGTATGGATTAGTAATTCGTAGTTTATTTTTTTATTGGAAATCCGACTAGTCTAAGCAGCTCTATACCTTGCTCCCTATTCTTAGCATTAGTGGTTACCGTAATTTGTAGGCCAAATATGTCTTTCAAAGTTTCATAGTGAATCTCGGGAAATATACTGTGCTCTTTTATGCCAAAATTTAAACTACCCATCTTGTCAAAATTTCTCATATCTATACCGCGAAAATCCTTTGATCGAGGTAACGCAATATGAATAAAACGATCTATAAAATCATACATTCTTTTTCCGCGTAAAGTAACGACTAGTCCTATATTCGTTCCCTCCCTAGATTTAAATCCGGCAATTGATTTTTTAGCCTTTCTAAAAACTGGTTTTTGGCCGGACAACAAAGCTAAATCTCTCTGTGCTTTTTCAATGAATTTATCATCTTTTGTCATCTTGCCGATTCCGACATTAATAACAACTTTCTGTATCTTCGGAACAGCCATTATGTTATCAATTCCAAATTTCTTCTGCATCGCAGGTACTACTTCTTTCCTGTATTTTACTAGTAAACTTGACATATATTAACGGTTTGTTATTTTATCACAAGATTTGTTTTTTGACAAAGTGGAGGGTAATTATGAATGTAATCTTTAATCTTCTTGGAATCGGTACATTTCTATGGATAGCACACCGCATTTATACCGGCCGCTTTTAGAATAGCGGCTTTTTATTTACTTTTATCCCGCACCAATCTCGTCCGCTGTCCGCCATTCAGAAAGGGGGCGGGATTGGTGCGGGACTCCGCCTCGTCAAACCTCGGCTCCGCACTTTTTACAAATTCTTACCTTATTCTCTCCTTCTATTCTGAATCCTAATCTAGTTTGTTTGTCACATGATTTGCAGATTAAGGCAACCGATGCTGCACTGACTGCCCTCTCTTTTGATACAATCTGACCTTTCTGACCTTGTTTTTTAGCACGTAAATGTTTTTTAACTAAATTTAAGCCCTCAACAACCACTGTGTTGCTCTCAGGAAAAGAATGCAAAATCTTGCCCTTCTTACCCTTATCTTTTCCGCCTAACATTATTACGTTGTCGTTCTTTTTAATCTTCATATGACTTTACTACTAATTTACAAATTGTTACGAATATACGAATCTACAAATTCAAACTTTCTTATTCGTAGATTGGTATATTTGTATGGATTAGTAATTCGTAGTTTATAATACCTCTTCCGCTAATGAAGCAATGGTATTAAATCCTTTTTCTTTTATCTCTCTCGGTATTGGACCGAATATCCTACCTCCCTTTGGCTCTTTTCCATCTAAAATAACTACGGCATTGTCGTCAAACCTGATATATGTGCCGTCCTTTCTTCGGTATGGCTTTCTTTGTCTTACAACAACTGCTCTTAAAATGTCTTTCTTCTTAACGGCTTTGCGCGGTTCGGCAACCTTAACTGAAACAACAACAATATCGCCAAGCTCGGCATATCTTTTGCGGGAGCCTCCTAGCACCTTAAAAACTCCGACTTTCTTGGCGCCGGAATTATCTGCGACTCCTACGATGGAACGAAGTTGTAACATAGTGACTAGTGACTAGTGACTAGTGTTAGAATTTTCTAATCACTAACCACTAATCACTTCTTTTAATCGGCTTTGCTGATAACAATCCACCTCTTCTCCTTTGACATCGGTCTTGTCTCCTGAATAATAACTTTATCCCCGGTATGATACTGATTTTCCGGATTATGAGCTTTGAATTTCTGATTTACTTTATAATATTTTTTATATTTGGGATGTTTCTTTAAGCGCAGAATATCAACTACTGCAGTTTTCTGCATTTTATCAGATACCACTACTCCTTTTAATACTCTTGGCTTTGGATTTTGGATGTTTGTCATTGGAATTTATTTAGAATTTTGAATTTTTAATAAAGTTAAAACTCGTGCTATGTCTTTCTTAGTTTTTTTGAACTGGCTAATATCTTTAACTTTATTATCAGCTAAATCAAAATTTAACTTTAAAAGTTTTGATTTTAAATCACCCATTAGTTTGCTTAACTCTTCTTTTGACTTATTCTGTAACTCAGTAATCTTCATGAAAACAATGAGCAATGAGCAAGGATCAATGAGCAAGGGATTATATCTCTATGTTCATTGTTCATTGCTTTAATGCTCACCTACTTACTATTCTGGTTTTTATAGGCAGTTTATGACCGGCCATCTTTAATGCTTCTCTGGCGATATCCTTAGAAACACCATCAATCTCAAATAGAATTCTTCCGACTTCAACCGGTACAACAAAATGGGAAAGCCCTCCCTTTCCTCCACCCATGCCGACTTCTGCACTCTTGGCTGTCCTGGGTTTATCGGGAAAAACCCTAACCCATATCTTACCGCCTCGCTGAAAATATCTGGCGAGAACTTTCCTGGCTGATTCTAGCTGATTAGATTTAACCCAAGATGATTCTTCTGCTTTTAAACCGAAACTTCCAAAACTCAAAACCGTCCCCCTTTTTGACTTGGATCTTAGTCTGCCCTTATGAACTTTAACGTGATGTATTCTGGCTGGTTGCAACATTTCTTCTACTAATTTACCAATTCCTACTAACATACTAATATTTATTCTTAATATATTTTATTGGTATGTTGGTATAAATTAGTAATTGGTAGTTAATCGAATTTTTCACCTTTGTATATCCAAACCTTAATCCCTACTGTTCCGTAAGTTGTATGGGCTGTTGCTCTGGCAAAATCTATATCCGCCCTGATAGTCTGCAGTGGCAAGCTTCCCTCTTCTAAGTGTTCAGATCTGGCAATTTCAGAACCATCCAGTCTTCCACCCATCATTAGCTTAGCTCCTTTGACTTGCCGGCTAGACATAATTTTAGAAAGTGTCTGCTTCAATATTCTCCTGTATGGAGTTCTCTTCTCAACCTGCTCAACCATTGATTCTGCCATAATCTGAGCCGAAGACTCGGGGTTCTTAATCTCCTGGATTTCCAAACGGATAGATATCTTGCCCTTAAGAAGCTTTTTAACTTGAGCCTTGAGTTCTTCAATGCCAGTCCCGCCACGACCTATTAAAAATCCGGGACGTGAAGTATGTACAACTACATTTAAAGAGTCTGTTCCCCTCTCAATCTCAACATGATCAACGCTCATATTCTTAAGTTTTTTCTCCAGAAAACTTCTGACCTTTAAATCATCCTTTAAATAATCCTGATATTTACGGCCACCAAACCACCTGGATGCCCAATCCTTGTTAATTCCCATTCGTAATGAAGTTGGTGATATTTTCTGTCCCACGCGAATTTTGTCTATGAGCGAAGTGCTGACGTAGCGAATAGCTACAAAATTCAGCACCCGCCTTAGGCGGGTCTAGTATTTATACCCAATCGTTTACTAATAGTAAACTCTTGGATAAATACTATATTGCCTTTCTTTGAAATAATTTTTTTCCTAAATTTCCTAGCATATTACCTTTTGAACCGATTTCTCTTTTAATTTCTGGCTTTTTACCTTCATGTACATGCGATTCTGATTTAATCTTTTCTTCGGTAGCTTCTTTTTTTGATTTAACCGTCGTTTTCTCCCTTCTTAATCCAGGCGTACGCTCATCCAGGGTAATAGTAATGTGGCTTGTTTTTTTCTGGAGCGGTGCCGCTCGGCCAAAACCTTTTGCTCTGAATCTTTTAAGCTTAACGCCTTCATTAACCATCAATTCCTTAACGTAGAGGTTGTCTTTAACCATATTAAAGTTATTCTCAGCATTAGCAATAGCCGAGTCAAGAAGCTTTTTTAGGGGTTTAGAAGATTTTTTTATGTAATGTTCCAACTGAGCTAATGCAGTGGAAACATCTTTGCCCCTAAGCAAATTAGCAACAGCCCTGACTTTTCTCGGGGCTATTCGTAAACTATTTAATTTTGCTGTTACTTGTGCCATTTTTATATATGAATGAAATGAATATCTATAAAAATGAGCATCCGCCGAAGCTTTAGCGAAGGCGGATAGCCCATACTACTTCTTTGGCGCAGCTACCGCATCTGCCGGTACTGCCTTTGCCGCCTGCGCTGCATCTATATCTTTCTGTTTCTGAGCCGCCTCAATTTCTCTTTGCATTCTTCCTCCATGTCTTACGAATTTCCTGGTATGAGAAAACTCGCCAAGCTTGTGACCAACCATATCTTCAGTAATCAAAACCGGTATATGAACTTTCCCGTTATGAACACCGAAAGTATAACCGATCATTTCTGGAACAACTGTACATGCCCGCGACCATGTTTTAATAACTGTCTTATCGCCCGCCCTAAGCTTACTGATTTTTTTCAGTAATCTTTCATCTACATATGGTCCTTTTTTTAGTGATCGTGACACTATTCATGTATCATGTATCATGTATCATGTATCAATTAAAGATTTCTCTTTTTGTTACATGCTATATGTTACATGAGCTCTTGCTACTTACTGCGCCTGCGCATAATAAATTTATTTGATTTCTTCTTTCTATTTCTAGTTTTTCTGCCGCCTGTAATTTTACCCTGAGCAGTCTTCGGCCTTCTAGTTCCTCTGCCCTGCTTTCCTTCACCGCCTCCATGCGGATGGTCAACTGGATTCATTGCTGTTCCTCTTACCTTCGGTCTTCGTCCAAGCCAGCGTGATCGTCCTGCTTTTCCTAAATGTATTGAATTATGCTCCATATTTGATAACTGACCGATAGAAGCAAAGCAATCTTCTGACACCATTCTTATCTCAGATGATGGCATAATTAACTGCACATAACCCTTATCGCTTGCTAAAACAGTAGCTCCAGAGCCTGCTGACCTGACCACCCTGCCACCCTGCCCCGGAAATAGCTCAATATTATGAACTATCGTACCTTGGGCTATATTTTTTAATTTCATTCTATTGCCAGGCTTAAGTTGTCCTTTCTCTGAAACAATAACTGAGTCACCCACCTTCAATTCCTGAGGAGCAAGTATATATCTTTTTTCTCCATCGGCAAAATAAAGAAGAGCAATCCTGGAAGTTCGATTTGGATCATATTCAAGCACTGCAACTTTTGACGGTATATCAAACTTATTCTGCATAAAATCAATCTGACGATATAACTGCTTCTCACCACCACCCCTATGAGAGCTAGTGATTCTACCTTTATTATTTCTTCCGACAGACCGCCTAACATAGAAAGTTAGAGACTTCAAAGGTCCATCTTTCGATAGTTGAGAGAAGTCATAGCCCATGGCATGTCTTCGTGATGGTGTTGTTGGTTTGTAAGATTTCATAGTGACTAGTGACTAGTGACTAGTGACTAGTGTTAGAATTTAAGACTTTCTAACCACTAATCACTGACCACTAACCACTTCTTCCTAGGGTTTGGCCTGTCCTATAACGTAACCTTCTTCTAATACTACTATTGCCTTTTTAAACCCTGATTTTATTCCGGGATGTTTACCAAAGTCCCTTCTCTTCTCTGGCATATTTAACATTTTAACGCTCTTTATCTTAACGTTGAAAAGCCTGGAAACCTCTTTTTTAACTTCTGATTTATTAGCTCCCTCAAAAACTCTAAAAGTATACTGATTTGCTGAACTTCCAAGTGAAGCTTTCTCACTGACATAAAAACCCCTTAATATTCTGTGGGTTTCGAATCCGCCTGAGCTAGAAAAAGCTGAGCTACCACCAGACACATTCTCTGATGTTTCTTCATTAACAATATCAGCCTGTTTAAGGTTTTTAACTTCTTTAGTCTTTTCTTTTTTATTTTTGCTGAATAAAGCCATATCTTCTACTAATTACCAATCTTTACTAACATACTAATCTCCGGCTCTTTCTTATTGGTATGTTGGTAATAATTAGAAATCGGTAGTTTAAGCGTGCCAGGTAGTGAAAGTTCGAGACATAATTTGCTAAAGCAAATTATGAGAGGCAAAGCCAACTCGAACTTCTACTACCTGGCATGAAATGTTTTTTCTATAACGCTAACTGAATCTTTCAATAAAATCAGGTTTTTTCTGGACATAACATCCAAAGCATTTAAATTCTTGGCCTCCATAACATCTACCTTGGGCAAGTTTCTGGCTACTCTCTCAACTGTTTCACCAAGTTTGGTTGGAGTAATTAATAAGAGGCTGCCGTGCTTTATCGGAAATAATTCAGAAACCTTTTTAACGACTCCGGCCATTGATTTAGTTTTCCAATTATCAAAAGAGATTGCATCAACAACAACAATCTCTTTATCCTTAGCCTTCAAAGATAATGCTACAAATAATGCCTTACGAGCCATTTTTTTATTTATTTTCTTGCTAAAATTCCTTTCCTTACGCGGCCCGAATGTTACTCCTCCACCTTTCCATATTGGAGATCTGATTGAACCGTGACGAGCCCTTCCGGTACCTTTCTGACGCCATGGCTTCTTGCCTCCTCCACGAACTTCGCCTCTGTCTTTAGTGTGGGCGATTGGTTGTCTTTTATTAGAAATCTGGGATGTTACAACCTGATATAATAGATCTTTATTGTGAGATAAACCAAAGACCTTATCAGACAAGCTGACTTTTCCTACTTTCTCTGAATTTTGGTTATATACTGGATAATCCATATCTTCTACTAATTACCAATCTTTACTAACATACTAATCTCCGGCTCTTTCTTATTGGTATGTTGGTAATAATTAGAAATCGGTAGTTTACTGGCTCTGTATCAATACAAATCCTCCTTTATTCCCAGGCACTGCTCCTCTTATCGCCAAAGTATTATTCTCCACATCTACGCTAACTATCTTTAATCCCCTGGTGGTTAACTTATCATTTCCCATTCGTCCGGCCATTCTCATTCCTTTTAATGTGTGCTGAGGGAATCTTTGACCGATAGAACCGGCGTGACGCAAAACTGAGTGAGCACCATGACTGGCAGGCATACCATGAAAACCATGTCTCTTCACAACACCTTGGAATCCTCTGCCCTTGGTAGCACCGGTTACTTTTACAAAATCTCCGGAAGAAAAGATTGAAATGTCTATTTTATGACCAACCACTAATTTATCATCAATGACTTCCTGTTCTTCGCCTCTTGAAGTCCTACCCTTGCTATCCAGCCTGAATTCTTTTAACAAAGCGAAGCTCCCTAAATCTTTAAAATGGCCTTTCTGCGATTTTGTTATATTCTTTTCCTTTCTGTTACCATAACCAACCTGAATGGCATCATATTTATCTTTTTCTTTAGTTTTAACTTGAACAATTGTATTTGGTTCCGCCTCAATAACTGTCACTGGAATGACATCCCCATTTTCTGCGTATATCTGGGACATGCCTAATTTTTTACCAAGAATAAACTTCATCATCCTACTAATTACTAATTTTTACTAACATACCAATAAAGAAAAGACGTGATCAATCGGGATTAGTATGTTGGTACTGATTGGTAATTGGTAGTAAATTCCACAAAAAAATCCAGTTTTAGCTGGACTTAACCATGCTAAACCTATATTATAACTACTCTATTTTGGTTTCGTATTTATTAAAACCACTTACTATATCAATTAAGGTTATATTAAGAATGTATTTTTACAAAACCGGATAGTTTAATGTTCTCACTTCCGTGAACTTGTCAAACTATTGCCGGATAAATACCAAGCCGACGATTCTGTCGGCTCCCCGACTGTAACGTCGGGGTTTCTCAATTACCACCTTAGTCTCTCGTCCCAATCGCTTGAGGCGAGAAGTAAGAAAATAAATTATTTTTCTAAATCTATAAATTTATTAGCAAGTAAATTCTTAATTATTTTTTCGTCTTTTTTTTCTAAACCATCCGACCTCTCAACATAAAAACTTAGCGCATTGTAAATCTGTCTTTGCTCTTCTTCAGTTAATTCGAATTCTTTTTCTGCTTCAATTTTTGGTTCTTGGGATTCAAAATCTCCTTCTGTATCACCAAATAATTCATGACTTTCAGTTCTGTGAGGCCCTCCGCATCTGTCACATGTATAGCTAGTTTCAGGTCTCTTCTCTGTATCCCCGAACAATTCATGCTTATCGGTCTTGTGAGGACCTTTACAAAATATCACACTCCGGGTTTGTTTCTAATTTGTATTTTAATTCTTCCTCAATTTCTATTTCGGTGGGGTGCTTTTGTTTTGGTTCGTGTCTCTCCATAATATTATTTTTATCTATCCGCCAGAGGCGGATGATTTTTACTAAGTAAAAATCACATTTTAACCTCGATGTCGACTCCTGCAGGAAGGTTTAAGTTCATTAATGAATCTATAATCTTTGGCGTTGGTAATGGTACATCAATGATCCTCTTGTGAATTCTCATCTCAAACTGTTCACGGGAATTCTTATCAATAAAGGATGATCGATTAACGGTATACTTTCTTATCTCCGTAGGCAAAGGAACGGGACCAGTGGGTCTGCCACCGTTTCGTTCTATCGTTTCAACAATCTGCTGAGCAGACTTATCGATAATCTTGTTATCATATGCTCGCAGCTTGATACGAATCTTCTGATTTAATTCTTTTTCTTTTTCTTGTTTCTTTGCCATAATATTTAAAAAGATCTACTCCTATAATATGTGTGCGGAGAATAATAATTATTTATCTTTTGTTACTATCTCCAATTCCCGCATAGCCAGATTGATGTCTGTCCAATTTATCTCCTTTCCCTCTCTCTCAGTCTGCTCAATTCCTTGAAGTGCATTTCTTACTCGCTGAACTGCGTCTTCTAATGTCGAGATAGGTTCAATTGTTGGTTCTTTTGGGTCTCCCATGTTACTTTGATAATTGATAACGACTAGAACTTTTAGTCAAGTTAGACCGAAAACGCACAGTCATTATACGTTAATTTTTGTTACAACTCCTGCACCAACAGTCTTACCACCTTCTCGGATAGCAAATCTTTGTTTTTCTTCCATACCAATTGGAGCAATCAGTTTAACTTTCAAATTAGCAGTATCGCCCGGCATGACCATCTCAGATCCTTCCGGAAGTATAACTTCACCGGTAACATCAGTGGTTCGGAAATAGAACTGTGGTTTATATCCTTTAAAGAATGGGGTATGTCTTCCGCCCTCTTCTTTAGTTAAAACGTAAATTTCGGCATCAAATTCAGTATGAGGAGTAATGGATCCAGGTTTAGCCAATACCTGCCCTCTCTCAATATCTTCTTTCTTAACGCCTCTCAAGAGAACACCGGCATTATCTCCGGCCATACCTTCGTCAAGGGATTTATTGAACATTTCAATACCGGTAACCACTGTCTTAGCAGTTGGCTTGATACCGACAATTTCAATTTCTTCGTTAACTTTAACTACTCCCCTTTCTATTCTTCCGGTGACAACTGTTCCTCTGCCTTCAATTGAGAATATATCTTCAACCGGCATTAAGAATGGCTTTTCAACTTCTCTCTTAGGATCAGGAATATATGCATCCAACTGATCGACTAATTCCTTAACTTTCTTTACCCACTCATCATCTTTTGATTTGGCTTCAAGTGCTTTCAAACCTGAACCGCGAATAATTGGGGTCTTGTCTCCAGGAAACTGATATTTGTTCAATAACTCACGAATCTCGGTTTCAACAAGATCAATCATTTCCGGATCATCAACCTGGTCAACTTTATTCAAGAAAACCATAAGATATGGCACGCCAACCTGTCTGGCCAGAAGAATATGCTCTCTGGTTTGAGGCATCGGTCCGTCTGAAGCAGCAACGACTAAAACAGCCGCATCCATCTGGGCCGCACCGGTAATCATGTTCTTGATATAGTCCTGATGACCCGGAGCATCAACGTGAGCATAGTGCCTCTTAGGAGTCCAATATTCAGAATGATGAAGTGCGATGGTAATACCTCGAGCTCTCTCTTCCGGAGCATTATCTATCTTATCTACTCCCTCAACTCGAGCTCCATAGCCCTCATCTTTGTACAAATCGAGAGTATGCAAAATAGCCGCAGTAAGAGTAGTTTTACCGTGGTCAACATGACCAATAGTGCCGACATTCAAGTGCGGCTTAGTTCTTTCAAATTTCTCTGCCATTTAGCTAGTGACTAGTGGCTAGTTATCAGTGGCTAGTTATTCAGAATTATACTAAATACTAGATACTAAATACTAGATACTAAGTTAATTAACAGTAATACTTATTGTAATCCAATAGAAAAAATTAGTCAACCCCGTAGTGAATTTTTGAGTTGCCCCCGGCATTGCGCTTTCAGCGCATCTCAAAAATCTACTACAGGGTCAACCCCGCCCTGCACACCTCTCTCCTCCATTTCAATCTGATTTTTCAAGGCTAATATCTCCTTATTCAATCTTTCTAATATTTCTACCTCTCTCTCATGCTGGCTATTATGGCTATTGAGGCTAATCCCGTTAGCTGAATGATTAATG
>Ga0209542_10008134_pt1 | contig 19681 bp, 27 predicted proteins | sample RifCSPhighO2_01_FD_184028 | JGI IMG/M metagenome (GOLD analysis project Ga0209542, IMG submission 184028) | Soil microbial communities from Rifle, Colorado - Rifle CSP2_plank highO2_0.1 (SPAdes) (version 2) | ecosystem: Environmental > Terrestrial > Deep subsurface > Rock core/Sediment ...
AACCAGTAGCGGCGCAGAGCGACTGATTCATACATTACAGTACTTTTTACCCGTATTCTTTTTGCTCAATTACGGCATTTCGAGGAGTTTATTTCTACTTGTGGAAACTATGCTGTTGTACGTTGTTTTGCGCGTTTACCGCCAACCAAAGCACCTAGTCGAGCTGAGCAAAGTGACACTGCATGTCCTAGTTTTGGCCGAAGTAATTAACCAATGGGCTGCCATCGTCTTACCGCAAGCTTCAGTTTCTATACTCTCACTCAGTTTCTGGGTGCTGCTCGTGGTTGTGTTACTACAGCAACAAAGGCATCCAAATCGCTAACACCAACGCACCCGTTTGAGTGCGAGCAAAAATACGAGACTCAGCACCAGTATGCTGGTCAAAAACAACACGGTGCTAGTCATTGGTTGTAATTCCTAATTGGTAATTGAGTGGAGGAAATAAGAGCGGCTGTTTACTCGGATCTGCCTGGCGAAAATCGGTGCGTAAGTCATCGATACGAAGCTGTAAGACAGTTTTTTCGGCTACTGCTGGTGTAGCCAAAAGCGGAGTGTTTTCGGGATCGGCAACCCCTGCCGGTGTCAGCGCAGACAAAACAACCACGAGCAGCAACACAGCGCCAAAACCGATACTTCCCAATAAAAGCATTCGCTGCTTCCTTTTTGCTACCCGCTGAACCTCGGTTAGTTCAGTTGTTTCCACCGCGGTCTCTACGGGTCGGGTCGATTCAAACAGCAGTTCTTCGGCTGCAAATTGTGATTGGTCACCGTCGTCTCGTCTATTCATTGCCATCACGCTCCAACTCTTCAATGTATGTAAGCACCTGGCCCAAACCACCATAGACTTTTTCTAGCTTACCAACAAGCTGTTGGTACGAGTTCCAGTTAAACGCCTCCGCAGTTTTCACCTGCTCGGTAACTGCCGCGAGCTGTGTTTCCAGTTCTCGTACCGCAGCGTCAACTTCTGTATACGCTCGCTTACGTTCCTCAAGCTGCAGTTTTGTAGCTGTTCGCTGTTCAAGCTCTGTCTTGAGCTCCGCATACACTTGCTTGGTTTTATCAAGTAGACTCTGAAGGTCAGCTACGACCAATTGAGACAGCGTTTTGTACGCGACTGAGTTCAGTTGGGGCACAAGCTGGGTCTCAAATGTGGCGTTGATTGTTCCTACGTCATAGCGATCCTGAATATTGGAAATTTCTAATCGAATTTGTTTGAGCGCATCGATCGAGTGTTGGAGTTCCCCCAACGTTGCTTGTTTGAGCTGCAGCTCCACGCCAAGGGAATCAACTAAGGTAGTCGCCAACAATTCATGGTACGTGATCAGCACATCACAGCGATCAAGCATCATTTTTCTACTTGAGACGACTGCCGATTCTAATGAGGCAAGGGTGCCAAGCTGCAGATACTCTGCTTGGGCGGTGGTAAACTCACGGTCTGTTTGGCGATACAGTTCGAACTGATCTTGGTAAAGACGAATTAACCGCTGAGACTCAACACTACTGAAGCGTTTGAGAAAAATCATGTCAGCCGACAAACCACTAGTCACCGCTACAGGTGCAGATGAGGTGGCCGGTACATCTTGAGCCAATACTCGATGACTTGCGATGGTGAGCATCACCAATAAGCACCCGCCAACGAGCAGATAGGAGTAGTTAGGTTTGCGCACGCGCACGATCCCTCACAAATTGGGTTGCTTCATACAATGACTCAAACGTTCCGGTGTCAAACCACTTGCCAGCCACAAATGCCACATCGAGCGTGCCCTCTCTCAAATACACATTATTCAGATCAGTAATTTCCAATTCGCCCCGTGATGAGGGCGCGAGGGTTTTCACTTTTTGCACAACAGTATTATCATAGATGTACAAACCCGTCACCGCAAAGTTACTTGTTGGCTGTTCTGGCTTTTCTTCGATCGAGACTGCACGTTTATTTTCATCGAACATGACTACGCCAAATCGCTCTGGATCTGGTACTTCCTTGGCAAATACCCGACCGCCAGATCGGAAACTAGTAATTGCTTCAGAGAAGTTGTCTTCAAAAATATTGTCTCCGAGCACCAGTGTCGCTGAATCATCAGCCAAAAAATTTTCACCAATTAAGAACGCCTGGGCTAATCCTTCTGGTTTATCTTGAATTTCATAGGTAAACTTACAACCGAATTCCTTGCCGCTTCCTAGCAGTTTGAGAAAATCACCGGCATTACTTGGGGCAACAATAATCAGTACATCTTTGATGCCCGAATTTAACAAGGTCTCAAGCGGGAAAAAAATCATGGGCTTGTTATAGATCGGTAGTAATTGCTTGCTCGTGATTGAAGTCAAAGGTCGCAAGCGTGTACCTGAACCTCCAGCGAGGATGATGCCTTTCATATGTACATAGTGTAGCATTGGCAAGTTAGATCGTCACCAAGACCAATAGAATCCCTGCGAGTAACGACACACCCAAATACTCTAAAATGACGTGGATCGTCAACACGCTTGTCTTGGTATGTGTCACGATCCCCCAAACAAAGTAGCTCAACATCAGACACCCAATCAGTAGCCGCTGAAGATCTCGGTTTGGCCAGGCCCAGAGAAACAACAGGGTAAAAACCAATAAAATCATGCCAATAATTACGTATGAGAATAGGTGTTTGTGAATCGCAGTTTTCATAGTGAATTAGCCAATTATGCCTCCCTTAAAAAATAAGATCAGGGCAGCTACAACTACATACAACATAATGTGTCCAAAGTTTTTCCCGACTGATCGCACGACGCGCTTTTTGGTAATAATAACTGTGTCATATACCAGTGCGGTCAAGAGAATAACTAACAGGGAAACAAACACTGCCTTGGTTAGGTCAAGCGGGCTCAAACTACTCTGTTGACTGGTGAAAGTTGCTGCCTGCGTACCAGTCGCTTGGACCTGGGTCACCAGACCACCCGTTGCCATTCCCACAGTTTTTGGCTTACCAAACAACTGGATGACAAGCGTCGTCTCTGTCCCCTTGAGTTCACCATTTATCACAGCAATGCCAGTTTCTTCGTACTCGTTGCTGACAATATTTGCTCGGTGGGTGGGTGATGCCATCCAAGCGGTAACCATATCATCACTCTGCATAAAATCTCGCGCCAGATTTTCACCCGCCACGGTATAGGTATAGCCAGACAGCCGGATAAACTCCCACGGCTCGCGACCACTCGGGGAAACATGGGCCCAGTACTGTTCGGTAAACATATGCTGACCTTTAGCTAAGGCTGCTTGTGATAACGCTGGATTGATCTTCAGTGGCGATAAGCCTTGTTTTTTGCGCTCTGTGTTAGTCAGACTCATTACTTCATCGACCGAAATGCTGGTGGCATACCCCAAAACCAAGCCTATTGGCGTCTGAGTGGTGGCCAATAACCGCAGTGACAGCGCGAACACCACAGCCAAACCAGAAAGTTGTAGCAAACTGTGTGGTTGTAAAATACGCGCGCGGTGATTATTGGAGCGTTGCGGATGAAAAAGATGGGTGAGCGTGCGCAAAAAACTCATTGCGTATCATTATATGAACATTTTTTGCTCAGACACAAGCACAAAAGATTGCTGCTTAGCGACCACACTGAACCGTCGTCGCACCATAAAACGCTAGCACACTACTCTGGAGCGAACACAGCGGACTACTCGCTTGCCGTCCAGACACAAAACTTGCTCGAGCAAATAAACTCTGCAGTATGGCATCGGGCGATAATTCGCGAATTATTTTGTAGTCATCGGGTGCTACGTCGGCTTTACTCGCAAGCAAGTCGTAGGCCGATTCCTTGTTGCCGTGCCAATCAATCAAACCGAGCTCTTTTGCTTGCAGCTCGTCATAAACTAACGCGCCAATCGTACTGCGAATCTGCCCAGCGTCTATCTTTCGACGCTCAGCCACATACGTAACAAATTGGTCGTACGAACCATCAACCATTGTTTGCAAGTGCGCGCGTTCTTCACTCGTCAGTCGCCGATAAGGATTACCCAAATCTTTGGATGTGCCGGCGGTAATATATTCAGTCTCAATCCCACCGGTCGTTTGCACCCCGCCGATAAATACCCCACCGTCCTCGCTCTTGACCCCGTCGTAATACTTGAGCGGACCAAAAATAACCCCGATACTCCCCACCATCGTCCCCGCATCCGCCACAATATAATCAGCACTGACCGCGGACCAAAATCCACCAGAAGCCGCCATGTTACTGATAAATGCCACCACCGGTTTGTTTGCTTTGTCTCGATAGTACTCGACGCCATCGGCAATAGCCTGTGAACCAAAGATTGTCCCGCCAGGAGAGTTAATTTCTAAAATTACACCGTCGACCTCATCGTCCTCCGCCAGTTTGCGCAACTGATCTTTGACCTCATAACCGTACACCACACCAGATTCAGACAGTAATTCGAGCCAATCGGAAGTACTCGAACGATCCCCCATAATCACTCCATTGATAGGAATGCTTACAAAAGCATGGTCAGCAAAATCCTCACCATACACAACTTCAGAATCTTGCAAGTCATCGTCTGCGATGCTACTCGCAATTGCCACAATCGCCACGAGCGAACCAATGGTCATAATCATGAAGACGATCGTGCCGATGGTTGTCGCCGCCCAGACTTTGAAAATAAATTTGACCACTCGCTTGATAAGTTGCATGCCATTTGACTATACCATATAATCTGCGACCACCTGGCCCCATCGTCCAGCGGTTAGGACACCAGGTTCTCATCCTGGTAACTCCAGTTCGATTCTGGATGGGGTCACAAGCATGAGGAAATCTCCAGCGGGAGATTTTTTTATGCTTTGATCCTCGAAAGTGCAGAGTACAATGAGCAGAGCGAATGGTTCTGCCGGCGAGTGCGAAGCACCTGCCTAATACTGAGCAAAGCGAAGTAGATTCTGGATGGGGTCACCAAACGAGACATTACCTTCTCCGAAGTGAGAAATGTATTGATATAAAGTGCTGATCTGCTAGTTCGAATAGCCTGGATAGCCCCATACCATTCCTGAGGGGAATATCGAACCAAGAAGCACTTTGATCTGGGTAACATTTGATTCCTGATATGTTTTTCCAAGATCTGAAAACTTTGCTCTCATAAATTCCACTACGCTTTGGATATTGTATTTGTTCACAAGCTCATCGTCTTTGGTCATACGAATAGATGCTATTTGTTCTTCAATAAGCTTATTTTGCTCCTTAAATACTTCATCGCTGTACACACCACTTAAGTTTTTTTGTATTAAAGCCTGTCTCATTTCATATAAGGTGATCGTTTTGGAACGGTCTCCCAAGTGTGCTAGACTTTCACAAATTAAGAAAAATTCAAACTCCATGCTCAATCCAAAACTACAATCAACCGATGCAATCGTCAGTACACTGTTGTCGAACAAGAGCAAGCAGTACACAGAATCTGCACATGCTGAAATATTCCGAAGGTTGATGCACACAATAGAGCAGTTTAATCAGAAAGCTGAGCGATCTGAAAAGTTCATGCTCATTCTAGCAGCTTCACAAGTCATGCTCGCTCTCGCTCAACTTTACCTAGGTATTGTCCAGACAAGATAGAGTCAGAACGCAGCGTTTTTTTCTTTGAGATACGCTCTCACTTGATCATGTAGAAATTCTTGAACTACTTCTTTTGGAATTTCTTTATCTATAAATTCAATCGACAAGTCGGTAATGTCATCCAGATAGTCTAGCTGTTCTAAAAACAATTTTTCATCGAACATCGACTCATATTTTTTTTGAGCATCGGTAATTACTGTTGACAAAAGGGTATGACCAGCTAGCAAAAAAAATAAATCAACATAGTCACGAAAAGCACCTCTTCGTCCAACTGTAAAAGCTTTGTCAGCTGCAATATCGTCAATGCTTTCAGCAATAATCCCAGAAATTCGTACAAGCGGCTTAATTGGTGCAAATGGTATAACTGCAAACGTAATTTTCACTTGTTCGGGAGTAAAAAATGTTAATTGCTCTTTTGCGTCCATCGTGAAGCGCAGTCCTTTGCCAAAACACTGGATCACTTTACGGCGAAATGTCTGATCAATCTCCTCTTGTGTGAAGAAGTCAAAATCATAGGAAATTCGATGACCGATCTGTAATGCAAGGGCCGTCCCACCCGCTAAGTACCAACCGTCGACAACACCAACCAGCTGCGTGAGGACTCGCTGCCTTTTTTCATCAAGCACTTTGTCAAGAAAATGATTGGATGTATCTTTGTTCATTAGGAATATCCTGCACGATATTAAGAACGGCTTTTTTTATGAATTGAAATGACGCAGGTGAATAAATAGTCATGGGTTGCGTTGTAAACACAGTATGTATCTTTTCTTTTGGATATGCGCTGAGCAACCAAGATATATCACTGATACGACCATAGCGAAGCGTGTAGTGAATAATCGCCGAACTATCTCTATTTAGGTCAAGTTGAGAGTTATTTTTCGACCAAACCAAACCTTGGATACTGGCGGGAATAGCTTGTTTCATGTGCCGGTATTATATAAGAAAAAGGCCTTGGTTCCAATCAGCAGCAGGAAAAATCTACTCTTCTATCTGTAACTCAACAAGCTCATTGCCACTTTTATACACAGCGGTATAGGAAATAACTACGTTTTTACCAGAAAAAAGATACGGCAAAACGGCATGAATTTCTGCCAACATGTTTTTTTGTTGGAGCATTTCTTTTGGCGTTAACCAAACTAACTCTCCATTCTCTGGCTCAGCAATCACCTCTCCACCAGCATACTCTGCCTCTACAAAGTGAAAGTAAAATTCTTGATCAAGGTCCTGCAAGTAGGCATTCCCTGTTGCAATCACTTTGAGATTTTTTATATCTAGACCTGTTTCCTCTTTTATCTCTCGGCGAGCACAGGCGAATAAGCCCTCGTTGAACTCTCGATGACCGCCAGGAGCCATCCAGACATCGGGCATAATTCGTTTATTGGGACTACGATGTAACATGAGGTACTTGCCGTCTTTCTTTACAAAGCATTCAAGAGTTACTGCAATATTTCGTTTCTTTTTTGGCATGGTTTAAGTTATACAGTCACTTCACTTAAATATTTCTCAGCGGACTACTACTTTAACCTAAAATCAATCAACTCTCACATCAACAATCTTGAACATATCATCTTCCACTTGGACGTACTGATAGTCATTGAGCAGAATAATTTTGTTTTTTGGGCTATATGCTGTTGCTAAGCGCTCCATCCGATACTCTGATTTAAAGTCTGCACTTCCCCAATGAGGCAAGATAATAAAATCGACAATATTAAATCCTGCAAAAGTTGCCAGTTCTTTTTCGAAATTGTTGCCATCTAACATTTGGCTAACTTCTATGTTCGGCGCAGCAATAATCGAACCAGCGCTTGAACCCATATATATCCCTCCGTTCTCCACGTGTTGTTTGATAAACCTATCAAACCCACTTTTCCTTGCCTGCAGGAGCAAATAAAAAGTATTTCCCCCATTAACATGAATGACGTCAAAACCCTCCAAATCGCTAACGATCTGCTCATAGTTTTTTCCGGTAATCGTATAGTCAAATGTGGCAAAACCGACAGCTGTCAGACCATTTCTATTCTCCTCAACCCATTTTTTGTCTCCAGACTCTACTTCTGCAGCTGTGGTGATAAATACCGTTCTCAATTGATTTGACGAAGGTGCAAATTGACTAGCTATATGCTTTGCCACTATATTTATTTCTGACGCAAGAAACAAACGCTTCATGGTTGTCATTCTAATACTTAGCAGGCATAAAATACAGCCAATGTTTTCAATTTTCCGTAAGTAAATTGGCAAGAACTTCCTGCGCCACCGACAGGTCTTCGTTTTTAACTAAAATTAGAATTTCTCCCCCAATGGTGTGAAAGGAGTGAATAGGAATTTGGGCTACTGCAAGCGTGGAAGTAATAAGGCCGTATACTCCCACAACTTCTCGCAAACGTATTGGAAGATTAACTGAGATGAAGCCGAGACGTGTTGTTTGATAAGAAATTGATTTCTGTACATTACTCTCCTTCATCAACTCATGCAGGCTGCAATCTGTCATCACTACAATTTCCCTCTCACCTTCAACTAGACATGAGAAGTGTTTTAAATTAGAAATTTTCTGAAATATACTCCTGCTCAACAATCTCTTGTCTGTATCTTTTGTAAAAATTAATTCGGATATGTTAGACCGTACGACCAAGTGGTACGGAGTGTTCGAAAATATAAATGCAGTAGCATCAACCGTAGGCAGTTTAATAAAGTATCTTCGAATAGTCATGGCAATTGCAGATACGGTATTTTTGCTATCCAAACCAAAACCACGCTTCTTCATATGTTGAGCAAGTGCTGTGATATTCACCAATCCCATGCGCACATACCTAGATAAAAGAGGATTTTGAATGAAGAATGTTTCAACTGCTTTTGATATAGGTATATAACTCACTATAATAGTTACAAATATAACATATTTGTTACTAAATTAATATATAAAAAAGATGAATAAGTCTGCCATCATAATTAACCCAGACCTTCCACTTGGACTACTTGCTAACTCGGTTGCATGTATTGCCTCAGGTTTGTTTACAAATGGTGACAACTTAGTTGGAGATGAAATTTTTGGTAAAAACATTACTTTCATCCCAATCACAAAAATACCAATTTTAATTTTAAAACCAGGGAAAAATACCCTAACTGAACTCTGTATCAAAGCGCAAAAACTAAACTTGAAATATATGGCTTTTACTCACGAGGCTCAGTCAACAACTCAGTATGAGGAATATGCAAAAAGAGTTACTGGAAAAGACGTTAATTCGGTTAACCTAGTAGGACTGGGTGTTGTCGGAGAAGCGAAGATAGTCAATTCATTGGTAGGTAATCTGGCGATGCTGCGGTGAACAATGTAAGGGTATATTCACCTATTTTTTCAGCTGCTTTCCAATCTTTTTTAAACGAATTGTAAGCCATAGACCCAAGACCTATGTGCAGCTGATAACAAAGCAGCCTTGCCTTTACATTTGCTGTATGAGCTGCCACGGACTCGAAATGGCCGAGTAGCTTTGGACAAAGTTTCACCGCTGTAAATTGAGGATACCAGGGTGCATAGAAAACAAACCAAGCAATATCGTACAGAGAATCACCATAGAGCGAACACTGCCAATCTATCACCGCACTTATTTTTGCATCCGAAACCAATACATTGCAATGGAGTAAGTCTGAGTGAATCAACTCACGTACTTCAGGACATATGTTTACCTGTGATTCAAGTTGGGTGTATAGCTCGTCAAAGATTTTAGTACCAACAGTAGAATTTGCCAGATTTGTATACCAACCACCTGGCAGATTTCCTCCAAGATTACTTTTGACATCAAGGAGAAATTCCTTCCAGCTTTTGTGATTACCATTGCCATTTTTATCCCAACCGCCACAACCACTTGTTTTTGACAGATCGACATTCCTGACTGCGTCAAGTAGGTCAAAAAGTGCAGGAAGAGTATTTTCGAGTGCGGTGGAATTGAGCGTTTCTATAAAATCACCCTGAGCAAACTCAGAGATAGCAAAAAACTTGTCAAATTTTGTTCCTGTGTCGGTAATTTTAGGGACGGGCATGGCTTTACAACTAAAAGAACTCGCAACGGCATCCCTTTCAAAAGTCTGTGATGCATTGCACCATCTCAACACATATTTTTTATTTTCATGCACGAAGGAATAAGCTTGAGACCATTCTCCTCCGCTCAATAAAGTAAGTTCTGTAATTTCGCTGGCAAACGTATCTTGCAGAAATTGTGTAGTATCTTGTATCGAGATATTTGGCTTTTGTGTCATAACGTTTCAGGAGTGAAATTATATCTTACCAAAACTTGACAAAATAGGTACAAAGTAGGTATTATCAAGGTCTATGAACACTATTTCTGGCCAAAGCCAATTAAAACTCAGCCTTTCTTTGCAACTAAGTGAACTCTTGCAAGCACGGGCTAAGAACTTAGGTATCCCTGTTACACAATTTGTAAAGCACCTTATCATTAAGGAAGTAGAGAATCAGAAATACCCAACTTTTGCTGCCTCAGACTGGACGCAAATGCGAGTACAAAAAGCAATGGGTGCTGAAAGAGATGCAACCGTCGTTAACGAAAATGACTTGCATGAATTTTTTGATACGAGTGGTGCTGCACGTTAGTGCTTCATAAAAACAATCTCAGCTGCATTTTCTATAGCCACAATTTTAGCTGTCCCACCAATAGGTATGGTTATTTTTGGATCAGTATGGCCAAAATCAACATTTGCCATAACGGGGATGCGCGATCACTGTTTTTTGGATCGGATAATTTCGAAAAGTAGCTGCTTTGTCATCTCACTTGCGATCTGGAATCTACCAATGACCAAACCTTTTACACCTGCGAAATCAGGCAAATGTATGAGCGATTGCAAATCTCTGTCAAAGTGATGCGGTCGAGACTCATAGTCATCTTCCAAAAAAAGAACTGCGTTTTTCAAGCTTGGCATGAAGTCTGTACCTTGAAGCAGATTAAATGTGCAGAGGTTTACCCCCAACACGGTCCCTTCCACTTGGCCTTCATTGACAACAACAAATCCGGGATTTTCAATCGCATTTCTCTGCTCCTGATTTATATACCATGCATCGTCAAACCAATGTTTGCTTGCCTGAATCATTACCGTTTCGGCAGACATAACCGTTTGTTCAAAGTGCGCTTGGGTATACTCAAAATATAGCTTTTGACCAAAGGTTGAGTAGTGTGGACCGGAGTAGGTTACTAAACCAGTTTTGGCAAAAATACTATTATTGAGGGCGGTTATATCCGAGTATCCGCAGAAAACTTTTGGGTTGTTTCTGATGAGCTCCCAGTCAATATACTGCAAAAGCTGGTTGCTGTTAAAACCGCCGATAACCGTCAAGATTCCCTGAATTGTCTTGTCTGCGAACGCTGCGTGCAAATCCTCAAGCCTGCTCTCGATAGAAGAAGAAGCAAAGTCATCCATTTCTGCTACATGTGCACCAAAGCTGAGTTCAAAACCCATAGCCTTCAGTCGATTATTGGCAATTTGTTTTGTCTCTTCACTCAGTAAACCCAAGGATCGAGCGGGAGCGATCACTCGTATGTGATCACCTTTTTTGAGCTTGGAGGGAATGAGGGTGTTCATAACTCACATTGTAACACTAGAAATTGCTGAAGCACTGCTCGCAGGCCAAAAGCTTACAGACTTCGCTGCTCAGCTTCCTTCAAATATCTTTCGGCTTGCCAAAAATATTCTCAACCGGTTTAACCTAAGGAATAAATGGACACCATTTGATTATGAACTACTTGGTGAACAACTCAGTCATTCAAGTGAGCACAACAGAAAATCCCACGCAAAGCTCGATCAGAAACAAAGCCAGGCACCGCACATTTCCTCACGCTAAACCCTAAAAAGCTGTTGAAAGAAATTGCAAGATTCCAAAAATTATTAGACTGTTCAGTGACATTCTTATATGGCGGTACACGGTATGTGCATCCAGCGCGGGCAAAGATGAAAGGACGAAGGAAGCCAAAAATCAGTTTATGATCTGGAGTTTATTGCATCACCCTAAACAAAGCTTATCTTTAGTTTTTTATCCAAAGCCTCAGCAAACATCATCAGACTATTGAGAGTCGTATTTCTGGCTCCAGTCTCAATTTTTGCGATTACTGTCCGATCAATACCTGATTTGTCTGACAACTGTTGTTGGGTAAACCCAAGTTTTTTTCTAGTTTTTTGAAATTCTGCAACAACAGCATAATAATCATTTGTGAGTTTGGCTTTCTGCTTTTGTACTGGTGTGAATTGTTTGCTCCACTGACTGAGCGGGACTGCGTTGTTTTTCATAGATGATCCTTTTCCTTTCAATATTTTTTAAGTCTCTTCAAAGCTGTTGTTAATTCTTTTTTCGGTATTTTTTGTGTCTTCTTTTGAAAAGCCGATAGTATTAGTATCTGGTTTTTCAATATATACGCATAGGTAACTCGCCATTGACCTTTGTCTTTCACTCTAATTTCAAACAAGTTGTCAGCTATCTTTTTGGCAAAAGGCATTTCCAATCTGCCTTCTTTGCTGAGGATTTCAAAAAGATCATTGAATCGAATTCTGACTTCTATCGGAAAAGAGTCAAGCTCTTTCGTAGCTGATGAATCAATGGCAACTAACTTTGTCATTCTCCCGACCATATTGTGGCAGATACGCCACTTTTGTCAAGCTGCACTACAAATCCACTCAAGTGATGCTATGGGTTATGCAACAAAGCCATTTTATACTACAAATCTGCTACTTGGTAAGTCGAAATATGGAAATTGTATTAGCGTGGATTTTTGGCTCTGCGATTAACTGTGACTTTGTCGCGCCAAACTGAGTTGTCTCCCAGTGGGTTGACATGAGCGGATCGGCATTGCCTTCTTCGCGAATGTAGTACAAGACAGCAGCATTTTCGTATGCATATTCTGAGTGTGGCACAAAGTTATCTCGAGCCAATAAAAATCGATACTCATAGCCCAAACCCGTCATCTGGTCACTGCTATCTTTAAAAATGGTGAAGTTTTCTGGTTTCGTTTCTTTTATATCTTGTTCAATAACTGCTGTAATTTGCGACAGATTCTTAACCGTGCGAAATTTATCGTTGTACGTCAGCCGAGAAAATGAGAGCAAGCTCATTACGGTCGCTAAGAAGATGCCCAAAAACTTCGGTCGTAATTGTGCGAGTAGTGTGGCAAATAGCAGTAGCCAAATAGTCGCAGGAATAAGTACATAGTATGGAAAAATATAACCATTATATGAGAGAACTAATAAGAAACTACCGAGAGAAAGCACCAGTAAAGTTTGGAAGTATTGAGAAGCAATCAGGCGGCTTTTGCGCAGACTGGCTGCCACACCAACTAGTAACCCTACAACAGTTAGCGGCAAAGCCGGAGTCAGTTGCTCGCCACTCAGTTGCATTTTTTCTAAGAAAGTGAGGTGTGGGCGTGTGTCGCTCAACAAAGATCCCGAGATCGTTTCCTGAGCATAGCCCAGTAAGGATCTGGTTGTAATAAAGTTATGACGGATATCAAAAACTAGTAGTGGCAATATCATCAGCAACATGCCAATGACCAACATGCTAAAGTGTAGAATTTTCCGCTTGAAATTTCCTGTTGCCTGCCAAAAAAACAAGGGCACCAGGGGGATAAAAATAAGCAATGCACTGAAATGGATATGCAAAAACAAACCAAATACCATCCCCGTCACTGTATCAAAACGCAGAGAATTTTTCTTAAGCCCAGCCAGGTAGACAGCCAGAAAAACAATTGTTACGAGCGGCATCATGGGCTGATTTGTCGCCGACTGGCTTGCGGTCACGAGCGGAAGACTGGTTGCAGCTACTAGGAAAAAAATTACGCTTGCATTTCTAGAAATATACGTACGTTGTAACCAACAACCAAGAGCAACTGCTGTAACTCCCATGACAATATAGGTGAGGGAGATTGCGTACAAATTGAGACCAAAAAGCAGATATAGGATTGCAAGAAAATAGTAAAGTAGCGGGCCAAGATAAAATCCGCCAACGCTTGCAGCTGGACCTAAAAGTGTTGGGTTGCCATCCAAGATACGCAGAGCAAAGAGCGAGTCTCTGCCGGAGTCACTATCGAATTGTAGGTTGGTTGTAAATGAGTATGCCCGAACTACAAAGAGTATAGCAGCAGCCATAAAAATAATGATGATCCAAATTGTTCGAGAAAATGACATAGAGTGATAGTAATCACCCTATCATTAAATTGGTTCTGCCACCACCTTCTTTTGCGTCGCCGCGTCAAAACCAAAGTAGCCATCGTTTCTACCCAAACCTGATTTTTTATAACCACCAAACGGCGCGTGTTTGGAAAAAAACGACTGACCGTTGATACTAATTTGTCCTGCCTCAATCTGTGCTGCGACGACCTTTAGTTGTGTGATATTGCCGCCATATACGTATGCACTGAGCCCATAGATAGTATTGTTTGCCAGCATAATTGCTTCTGCTTCGGTCGTAAAAGGAGTAATCGGGAGCACCGGGCCAAACACTTCTTCTGACATCACGCGCATTTTTGGTGTCACCTTGGTGAGGATTGTGGGTAAGTAGTACGCACCCTGCAAACCTTTTGGTACGCTACCCCCCGCAACTACTTTGGCACCTTTATCTACTGCATCTTGCACCTGCTCTTGCAAAAGTTTTTGTTGCCGTTTGGCCACCAGTGGACCACATTGGGTGCTATAATCAAGTGCATCCCCAACCCTCATATTCTCAGCCATTATTTTCATCCGCTCTACTACTTCAGCAAAAATTGATTTGTGTACGAATAGGCGTTTGAGCGCATTGCAGACTTGCCCACAATTGCCGAATCGTTCCACAAAGGTCTGCTTGCAAGCGGTATCAAGGTCGGCATCTGCAAAGATAATTCCGGGAGAAGAACCACCCATTTCGAGCACCACAGGAATAAACTTTTTTGCCGCTTTCTGATAGAGAAACTCGCCTATTTTGGAACTACCAGTAAAATGAATCGCGTCGATTGCCTGATCGGTCAGCATATCTCCCACTTTTCCATCTCCATGAACAACGGCAAAAACTCCCTCAGGAAAACCCGCTTCGCGCAGTATTTTTTCGAACAGTTTGCCGACGAGCGGGCACTCTTCCGAGTGTTTGAAAACAACCGTATTGCCAGACATTAGGATTGGCAAGCAGGTGATAAAAAAATTCGAAGAAGGAAAGTTCCATGGCACGATGGCTGCCACAACACCGTGTGGCTCAAAGTAGAGGACATTTTTCATCGTCTTGGTTTTATCCAAAATAACTGGAGCTAAATATTGCTGAGCTAACTCAATTTTGTTACTAATATTTTCAAGATCGTCAGTGACATCTGCGGCACTTTCACCGATCGACTTACCCATTTCTCGACTCACCAATTCTGCCATTTCTTGACTATGCCGTCGGTATACGACACGCAACCTGGTGAAATATGCCAGGCGTTTGATAAGCGGTAGTGACTTCCAGTGTGGTGCTGCCTTGCGCGCTGCAGCAACTTTTTGTTTGATCTCGGCAAGTGAAGATATCGTGACTGAATCAATTTTTTCGTAATTTCTTGATGGATTGGTAGAAATGAGCTTTGTCATGTAAACTACTTTCGAATCTTGTCAAGTAATTCTAACACACCGTCCTCTACAATCTTGCTATAATCCCTAAACAATGAAATATTTGTCGGTGTTTCTAGCCATTCTGTTTATTTGGTTTTCGGTTATCTTGCTCTCTGCAAAAATTTCCGATAATCACACCGTATTTAACTTATATAGAAATACGCTTATCCTAACCGTGTTGTTATTTTTTATTGGTTTCTGGAGAAATAAGTGACGTACCATAGAACTCTTATAAGTATCTATTATCTTCTCCAGTATATTTATCACAAAAATATCCTCAGATCGGGAAAAGAGAACGATATTTTTTTTACGGCTATAAAAAATCTTGGTGGCTTGTATATCAAATTGACACAATTTGTGTTGCTGAATACAACTTTTCTTGGCAATGAAGATAAGATTAAATTCCTCGCTTTTTACGATCAGGCAACTTTTGGGGAAACTGACATTGACGCTATCCTCGATGCCGAACTCGGGGAAAGTGGAAAGTCAGAGATTATTGAACTAGAGCGAGAACCATTTGCAGCTGGCTCCTTTGCCTGGGTATTTAAAGCCAAACTTCGTGATCAAACACGGGTAATTATTAAAGTCAAGAAAAAAGATTTGGCTACAAGTCTCAGAGTAGATTTTGTAACTCTGAAATGCATAGCTTGGATCTACAATTTTATTTACTCGCCAAAAATGATTGATTTACTCGGGTTCATTAGGGTTTTTGAACGAACCACCTACAAGGAACTAGACTATCGATCTGAGGTCGAAAATGGCTTGTACTTCTACGACAAATATAAATTTCATAAAACAGTTGTCATTCCAAAAACATATCCCGAACTCTCAACAGATACTATTATTGTCCAAGAATTTATTGATGGATTACCACTTACCTCAGTTATTCAGTTGAAGAACGAAGTACCTGACTATAAAACTTGGCTGCATGATAATTTTAATACCGATATGCAGTTTGTGTTGCGAGAAATTTTTTACCAAATCAGTTATCAAGGACTAAAATTTAAGAAAGTCTTTGTTGACCCACATCCAGGAAATGTGATTGTGCTCAAAAACAATCGGTTTGCGTTCATAGATTTTGGGATAGCAGATGAGTCGCCTGCAAACAAAAAAAGCTACTACTATCTGATCCAGGAGCTTTCCAAAAAAATTGAGGAGGTAGACTTGACTCATATTGGGGAAGAGATGCTCATCCTTTGCTCCAACCAACTCTATCAATCCCTTGAGACCGTTACATCGCACTTGGGAAAAGATATGACCAAGCTGTTAGTAAAAAACTATGGTGAGCTACTTACGGCAAAATCTGGTAAATTAAGGGCAATTGAGCAGCAAAAAAAGGAGGATATGACAAGTATTTGTTTGATGATAACAAAGCTCGGCGAACGATACGGGATTAGAATCCCCGTCTCCTTATTTAACTCTCTAAAATCTTCCTCGTTGTTTAAGTCATACTCTCTCTACCTAGAGCCAAACTTTCACTGCACCAGAGATGTCTATAAAAAAATTCTCGAAACAATCAGTGAAGATGAGCTTGAAAACAGAGTTGATCCACTTGCTCAAGAGCAGTCCCTAGAAACATCGCTCGAGAATATCTCTGAGTGGACTGCTAGTATGGTAGAAAAGGACTTTGGTTTTTACCAAGAAATTAACCGCATGCTCACCGGTGTTACGAGTTATGCGAGCTAAAAAGAAAACTGTGCTGCATGTTTAAAGACCTACTATTTGTCATCAAATATCCGTATGCCGCTGGCATTATTGCCGTGATTTGGTTTGGCTCAACCGGACTGATTATAGTCAACGATGGTTTGCCAATCACCACTATCGCCATTTACAACATGGTTGCAACGCTGATCATTAGTCTAGTGGGTTTTCGGGTAGAAAAATAGTAATTTCAATAAACCAAGAATGAGAACTATCAGCGTATATTTAGAAATTTCTTTGCCCAAAACTTCCGACTGTCTCTGCTCGTAAGTAAATTGCAGCAGATGAGGTCCTGAGCTAATTTCAGCTGCCATCAGACCAACCTCAGTTACCTTTATTTTTGTCTCGATACCATCAATAAAGAGTTTCCAGTTCGGGAAGTAGAGCGTTTGCTCAGTGATTACTACGCTCGGAGTATTCACTAGTACTTGGTACTCGTGCAGCTGTGGCGTGTACTGGCTGACAACAATCGTTCCTGTGCCACTAGAAATAACTACACGATCGTGTGACTGTACAGCAGCCACACGAATAGCCTGTTCGTTAGCAGTTATCGGCAAGCCGACCCTATCGCATCGCAGTGGTAATTCTTTTGCTACCACTGTGTCGGTGACTGCACTCAAAGTGCCTCTGTTTCCCCAATTCAAAAAGGTATAACCAACGGTAAATACACTAAAAAGAAAAATAAGTAATGATTTTCTTTTCAAGAAATACTCGCTCGTCGCTCCACCAAGGAAAGCTGTCGCAATAACCACAATAAAAAATAACCGAGTTGAAAATTGAAAATTTTGTACTATAGGAAGCAACTCCCAGATAGGCTTAAACCACTCTTGCATAAAGAGGATCGAGAAGAATGCCAACACCAAGAAAAATAGAGTAACCCTATTTTTGATTGCAATCAAACTTGCAAAAATCAATACCAGCACATGAGAATAGCCAACCAACGAAGCAGTTTCTCCATATGAACCCTGAAAAAGAAAACCCAGTCTCCAGGGCGCGAAGAGAAACTCTTGTGGTTCAGGAAACAAAACCACTCGCATTGATGATTGTTGCAGCAGCGATGAATCGAGCAGGATTGGCAGCCAATAAACTGCGGTCAGTAAAAAAGATAAACAGAGTGCTCCAAGCAGAAAGAGGTGGGCAGGCTTACACTTGTTATCTTGGGAAACAAGCGTGATGACATAACCAACAACTAAGGGTACGAGCAAAAGAGGCGTGATGAGATGAGTAAAAATCAGCATGCAGTAGCCCACAATGAACACTGCTAACCATTTAAGTTGTCTGGTTTTGCAGTATCGAACAACACAAAATAAAATCACCGGTGCCAAAGCAAAGCTGAGGTTTTCGCCAATGGCGTGTTTGAAATGCAAGTTGATGAGGTGATACGGTGCAAAAAGATAGAGAATCGATCCGAGGAGTGCTGAACGTGGTGAAAAATGTTCTCGCAACCACAAATAACTACCAATACCTGCAGTGAGAAAACTACCAACAAACACCAGTTTCATACTACTAATCAAACTAAATCCAATAAGATGAAATAAAGAACCGAAATAGTATGGTAAAAGGTAAAAGTAGGAAAAGTGAGGATACCCAAAGCCAGCACAAAAACCACTTGCCCAGCGAGGGAAAATAATCCCTGATCTGATTGATTCAAAAAATGAAGTAAGCTCCATCGCGTGGAAAACAAAATCACCACTTTCAAAGACACCTTGTCTCCAATAACTGATTGTTGCCAACATACCGAGTGCCACGATAAGAACAATCGGCGAAATTTTTTTCCGTGGATACACATACCGATAAACTATACATACGAGTACGGTGAATAATGTCACGACACCGTTGGTTGCGACGAGCGAAATAACTTGCTCACTCATCGTTTTGGTTGTGATTTTTTTTGCTGCGGCTGTCTAAACATGCTTTTAACAATAAAGTGAGGTCGTTGCTTCACCTCCTCAAAAATTTTGCCCAAATACTCGCCCAAAATACTCAGCACGAGTAGCTGCACAGATCCTAAAAAAAGTACCACTATCAGCACCGTGGTAATGCCATTTGCTGTACTCGCAGGATGCAGTAACTTATAAAAAATTTGGTACACAATACCAATAACTGAGAGAATAAAAACAAGTAATGAAAACTGAGTAATCATTTGGAGCGGAACATCTGAGAATGAAAAAATTCCTTTGATTGCCCATCTGAAATTTTTCCACAATGAGTTTGTGCTGGTGCCAAACAGGCGTTTTAGACGAACATAGGGCACACCGGTTTGCTTAAAACCAACCCAAGCGCGCAAGCCTCGAATGAATCTATCTCGCTCAGGCAACCTGTGTAACTCGTTAATGACTTTTCGATCAAGTAGTGAAAAATCTCCTGCATCCAACGGAACCGCTACATATGACATGAGTTTGAAAATGCGATAAAACAGCTTATAGCAAACTTGCAGTAGTGGTGATTCGTCACGCCTAACTCGAATACCATACACAACATCATAGCCCTGCAGCCACTGTTCAAAAAATTGAGGTATAAGTTCTGGTGGATCTTGCAAATCACCATCCATCAAAATAGCTGCATCACTGGTGCAGACTGCCAAGCCGCTCGTAAATGCCATCTGAGAACTAAAGTTGCGTGAGTGGTTGATGACTGTTACATGAGGGTCTTTCTCTGATAATTTTAGCAAAACTGTTTCACTGTCATCAGGACTCGCATTGCCTCATCAGAAATGTAACGGAACGTAATTCGTTGCCTCATAGGAAAATGTACTCCAAATTCATAAGGAGTACATATGTTAACTATGAGAGAAAAAGCGTCTTTAACAAAGGCAATT
>Ga0209542_10008135_pt1 | contig 19680 bp, 22 predicted proteins | sample RifCSPhighO2_01_FD_184028 | JGI IMG/M metagenome (GOLD analysis project Ga0209542, IMG submission 184028) | Soil microbial communities from Rifle, Colorado - Rifle CSP2_plank highO2_0.1 (SPAdes) (version 2) | ecosystem: Environmental > Terrestrial > Deep subsurface > Rock core/Sediment ...
TTATATAAACGTTGCAAATGTTATCGTTTGGCTCTTCTAATTTGATCCCCCTCTTCTGATTCATGCACCACGAAACGTGATTCTTGGACATCTTTTCATTTGATTTCATGATGGTACCTCCATAAAGCATTAATGAACAATTCTCCATTCTGCAAGAGAAGATGATTTTTAAGTATTTCTGCAAGCAAAGGGTCTTTTTTTCGTAGGCCTGATTCGAAATTGCCTACAGTTGACTTCTTAATATTAATGCTCTTTCCATATGTTTTTCCAATTTCTTTTATTTTTTGCAGATCAGAATCCGTTATCTTTCCAAGATACAAAAGATCAATATCGCTGTCTTCCTTAAATGTTCTTTTTGCATACGAACCAAAAAGAATTACTGCTCCGCTTAGGTTAAGCTTGAATATTTCTGCGGTCATTTTCTTAATTACAAAAACTTCCTTCAAATATTCTGTAGATTCCGCTACTTCTGCAAGCAGCAGGTACTGTTTAGCTACAATGTTTTGTAAGTTTACAGAATACATCTTATTTTTGCCTACTGTTTTAGGCTTCAGAATACTATCTTCCTCTAAGGCTTGAAGATGCGGCAAGAGGGTGACATGGCTTTTCTTGCTCAATTTGGCTATTTCCCGAACATGATACTGCGCTGCGTAGTTTTGTCTGTAAAGAGAGAGTATCCGCAGCTTATTATCGGTCGTTTTATCTACCATATGGTCGGAATAATTACCAAAACTATATAAGCATTTCGCTTAGATCTGCTTATAATATTCTTAGCTCAATTTTGGCAGAATAATTAAACTTGAACTTAAAAACAGGCACAATTAGAAAAGTGAGTGATTTTGTATATCACTCAGAAAGTGAACTGTGCCTAAAAACAGTATGTGCATAGCTGGTCTGTCGTCGATGGTTTATAAATGTCCGTTTACAATTAGTGAAAATTGCGACAATTTTGTCGACGAGCCAAAAATGAGCTATGCACATACCGGGTAGCGAAAGTTATATAAATCAATTAATCCTTTCTAAAGTAAAAAAGTGGTGTTTATGGTAAGAAGAAAATCTCAGCGCAGAGCGAATCGTCAAAATGACATCTCTACACAAGCCCTTATGGCTATGGTCATTTTAGTCTTAGTGGTAAGTGTTCTCAGCGCCACTCTGTATGTGTATACTTTTTACGGCAGCAGCAATCTTACTAAATTCCAAAAATCCTTTTCAGAATCTCCAGTTATGGAAGAAAAACCAGCAGTCTCAGGCATGGCTACTATACAGATCATTAAGCCGCCAGAAGACTCGGAAAAATAAAGGTGTCATGATGGATCTATCTAATAAAACTATTTTTGCTATTTTAGCGGTTACGTTAATAATAACTGTGACGGGAACATTTGTAAACTTAAGTAAGATGTATGATCTCGGTTTTCTGGGTCTAACCGGAGCGGCGGTATCGACCGATCAGGGTAATGCTACCATAACCATCACCCAACAGACCTCTATCACCAACAATTTTAATGATATTCAGTTCGGTTCAGGGTTTGTCAACGCATCATGCACTGCCTGTGTTATGGACAGCAACGGCACCAGGGCTTCTGTTGGCTGCTGCGGTACTTTTAACATGAGCAATAGCTTAGGTTTTCTGCTGGAAAATACCGGAAACATTAACCTTTCCCTAAATTATACTTGCGCCGGAAACTGTACCGCTGCCCAATTCATTGGCGGAACCAGTCCAGCATTTCAGATCAGAGCTGATACTAATTTTAATTCCGGCCAGTCTGGAGAAGTAGGAGCTCTCGATACCAGCGCTTCCTGCGGCGGCGGCACTACCAATGGTTTACTAAATCTAAGCTCGTATACCGCTGTCACTGCTGCTGGAGATTTTATCTGCGGCAATAGTACTACCTATCCATTGGGCTTTACCAACAGTAATGATGCTATTGTGATTGACTTAAACGTCAGCGTTCCTGACAGTGCTCCCGTTGGTACCGGCCAAAAAATAACTTATTTTACATTTAATGCTCTGGCGACTGGGTAGTTTTTCTATCTTATTGATTTTGGATGACTTTGTATTTTTCACTATCAAAGCCATTCTTGGGTTTCTTGAGTTTAAAACATGCTTACTATCATCTAAATTTCTGGTACCTATTTTTTGAAGTGCTGAATTCGAGAAGAGGAAGGTTATCCGTGTTTACGATGTCAATATCTTCTACATATTTTTTCAAGTCTTCATCTGATCGGGTGTAGAAGCCGCTGAAGAAGTTAACAGAGGTTTTGCGTTTTGACCAATCCAGCCAGATCAGCAGCAGTAAGTCGTCTTCCACTTCCTTGGGTATCGCTTTTAATCGTGCGCGGGATTGGTCTTGTACTGATATTGGCGTTGTTGCTGCAATAATGACCACATCTCCTAAAATATCCTTATTTCCACCGATGTTGAACTCATAGGCATACGGAAAGACGCTCAGGATTGTTTTGATAAAGATCTGATAATCTTTTTCAGACATTTCGTAGCGGGGCACCCATTGAGAGAGGATCCCCTGCTCATTCAAATGTTCTTTTGCAGCTTGATAAAATTCTTTGGTAAAAAGATTGGAAGCGCCGGAAACCCAGATGTTGGGCGGTTCTGAAATGATGACATCATACTTTTTATCCGTAGAAGCGATGTAATTCCTCCCATCGGCGATGATCAGGCTGATGGTTTTATTTTTCAATACGTTATTATTGTACGGCCCTAAAACGCCGCCGACTGCTTCTGCCACCACTGGATCTATTTCAATAACATCGATATTTGCTGGATTATATTTGAGCGCCGTCGCCGCAGTGAACCCGCCGCCAAGCCCGATGACTGCCACTTCCGATGGGCGGGAATGGAGGAGAAGTGGGATGTGCGCAAGCATAGCTTGATTTATTTGATCGGCTAAAGATGCGTCAGTCTTCCCGTTAATTTTGAGCAGGAAATTAGGTCCCTGCCGTACCACGCTTACTAATCCATAGAAGCTGTTCTGGTGGAAGAGAACGGTTTGCCGTTCTTTTTCGTCAAAATAATCGCTGACAGAAGTCTGGCGTGCGCCATGGTAATAAGCGCCTCCAAAGAAGTAGCTTGTATCATAAAGAGACCCAAAGAAGATCGCTCCAACAACACCGATAAAGAGCAGCGTTCCTGCAAAATTAATCCTGGCTGTTTTTTTCACATAGAGGAAGAAAAATACGATTGCCACAAAAAGATATATCGAGGCGGCGATTGCTGACCCATAATTAAGCCCAAAAAGAGGAATGATCGCAAAACCGGCCAGGAAAGAACCAAAAATGGCGCCGCAGGAATTGATCGCATACAGTTTCCCGGCGTCTTCTCCGATGCATTCATGATCTGCGACGATGGAGCTCAAAAGCGGGAGAGTAACCCCCATCAGGAAAGTGGGGACTAAAAGAATGCCGACTAAGAGGAGTGTCTCTAAGCTTAAAAATGCGGAGTAAGATGAAACAGAGAAAAAGACTTGCAGGAACCACCGGTCAAGGAAAGGAAAGGCCTTGACTAGGGCCATTCCGAAAATACCTATGAAAAATTCTACCATCACAAAGGCCATGGGTTTATTGCTGAATTTAGTGTGTATTCTTGCATACCAGAAGCTTCCGGCCGCGAGCCCAAGGAGGAAGCTGATGAGGACAACGCCAAATGAATATAGCCCCGTCCCATAAATGTTCGACACAAATCGCACCCATATCACCTGGAACATGAGCGCAGCGCACCCGGAGAGGAAGAAGAGAATAAGTACGTTTCGAGGAAGTGGGCGAGACCTGTTTTCTGGCATGATAGTTTTTTCCTGCATGCTTTCTATATCTCTTTCTGTTTGTTTCAGTAAGAAGAGAAGAACTCCAGAAAAGATAGTGCCGATAGACGCAAGAAGAGAGGTGGCAAGAAATCCCAGCCAAGGGATGAGGAAGAATAAGGCGATGGTGACTCCCATTACGCCCCCAATGGTGTCTGCAGCGTATGATATGCCGACTGAGGACCCAATAGCATTTTTAGCATTTTTTTCTTCGTGATAGAGTTTGATCATCATCGGGAATATTGCTCCGATCAAAAATGTCGGTATAATTAAGATCAGGGCAGTCAGGAAGAATTGGATCAGCCAGAAAATTAAAACAGAGGAAAAGATCTGGTGAAGAATGCCGTAGAGTTGTCTCACCAAGGGCAATAGGAAAAGAGTGAGCAAGCAGCTGAAGCTGATTCCGAACGAAAAGTAGCCGGCTAATCTTGTTTTATGGTGTGATCGTTCAATTAACTTCCCACCATAGTATCCACCAAGGGCCAGTCCAGCCATGAAGATGGTCAAAACCGTGCTTACGGCAATTGCGGTTGTGCCAAATAGATGAGACAGCTCTCGCGACCAAACCAGTTCATACATCAGCGCGCTGAAAGAAGTGAGAAAGATGGTGAGAAGATACACAAAAGTCTTATATTGCATAGGCAGTAGAGAAGATCGCTCTTTTTAAAATCTGCTTTTTCTACTAGTGTCTACTAGTGTATTCACCAGCGCGTCGATTAGGAAAATCAATCACCATATAATTTCAAAAGTAAGATATATAAACTAAATTGTCTTAACATCGAACACTTTAAAAGAGGAATGATGGATCAGATTAAAAAATGTGGATATCTCGTGGTATTTTTTCTTTTTGTATCTTCTGTTTGCGGTCTCAACCTCATTGGAGACCACTTAAGCCCCATCATTTTTGAGCCAGGAAAAAAAATAGTTAATCATTACACCATAGGCGGAACTGATAAAGAAGTCCAACTAAGTCTCAGCGGAGATCTAGTAAAGTACATTAACATCACAACTGTGATAGATAACCAATTTGATTTGATCATTGAAGTTCCAGAAATGCTGCCTGAACCAGGAACATATTGGTTTTCTCTTCAGGCTAATGAAATAAACGACGAAAAAAATTCCGGGGTTGGTTCGCTTCTTTCTGTAAGCCTGCGCTTTTTAGTGGAAGTCCCTCCGCATGGAAAAGCGATCAGCCTCTCTTTTGATGTTCCTGATGTCAATGAGCATAAGTCGGTTCCAATCTCCGTAAACGTGGAAAGCAAAGGATTGGAAGATATTAAGATGGTGAGGGGCCAGGTCACAGTATACGATCTGGAAAATAATTCTGTCGCTTTTGTGAACTTGAAAGAAAAACCATTGCCAGCGTTAAGTTCCATCTCACTTTCCACAAGCTTGCCTCCAGACAGACTTTCTCCTGGAAAGTATTGGGCCGAAGCGGTGGTGAATTATGATGGGGAAGAAAAAATGGCGCAGGATGCCTTTAAGATAGGAAATCTCGACCTCATCCTGGTAAATTATAGTTCAAACTTAGAGCTGGAATTTGGAGAATTCTGGGCTATTGTAGAAAACAATTGGGGCAATCCTATCCAGACCGTGTACGCGGTCATTTCCATCAATGGAACAGAGCTGCTCACCACGCCGACGATTACTCTTGGGCCATGGCAGCGCGACACCTTGAAGGGAATTCTCAGGACTGATTTTGCGCCTGGAAATTATGGCGGGGCCATCCACTTATTCTACGATGATCTTTCCAAGACTGAAGAGGTTATCTTCACCATCTTTGAGCCGGTGACAGAAATCCAGAAAACCTCAACTACGGCAATCTTGATCATTGCTGGAATATCGTTGCTCATTATGATAGGGCTCATAATCGGATATGTATTGATACAAAAGCGAAAAATAAATAAGTGAACTTCAACAAAAAGTGCAGAATATACTATGGCAAAAAAACTCTCTCCTTATTTTGTACTGTCGGTAGCTCTTGCGGCAATCATTTTAACTCTTCTCTTTACCGCGAAAACAGAATATAGTTGCGATACCGTGAAAACAGTCCTTACTTTTGTAAATGTAAAACATTTTGAAGGGCAAAGCTATATAGGGTTTGATGTCAACAAACATAATTTGACTTTTGGGACTTTATTGCCTGGAGCCATGTCAAAAAAAACAGTATCTGCAGAATATACCAAAAATGCCACGGCCTATGTCTGGGCGGAAGGTAATTTTTCGTCGTGGGTTATTGTCTCTCCTAAGAAATTTGAGATACAACCAGGAGAAAAGAAAGAAATTACCTTTACTCTTTTAGTTCCATCGACAGCAAAAGAAGGAAATTATAGTGGCGATATTGTGTTCTGCTATCAAGATAAGAAATAATATTTTTCAGCTTTAACGTAGAAATATTTATAAATAATCCCCTATCCTAGAATCTAAACCAATATACCACTGACTCGATGCGGAACATGATGCATTGAATTCTGTCCAGTGGGAGGTTGTTATGAATAAAGAACAAATCCAAAAAGCGTTACAGGAATTACAGAAACAGTCACAGAAAAAGTTCGTACAGTCCTATGACTTAATTATCAATCTTAAAGATTATGATGTTAAAACAGCTCCTCTTGATTTCTTTGCTAATCTGCCTTACTCAAAAGGGAAAAAAGTTAAGATTGCTGCTTTCGTCGATCAGCAGCTTGCAGAACAGGCCGCTAAATTTTGCGATTTAGTTATACGAGATACCGAATTCGATAGATACAAAGAAGATAAAAAAGCAGCAAAGAAATTAGCTCAAGATTATGATTATTTTATCGCTCAGGCAACTATCATGCCGAAAATTGCCGCAGTATTCGGTAAAGCTCTCGGCGCGCGAGGGAAAATGCCTAATCCTAAATTAGGGTGCGTGGTACCTCCTAACGCTAACCTTGAGCCGTTGGTAAAAAAACTTGCCACTACTGTGCGCCTTAGCGCTAAGAAAGGAAGCAACCTCCAATGTATTGTCGGAAAACAAGATCAGTCTGAAGCTCAAGTCATTGATAATATTTTGACTGCATACCAAACCGCTCTTAAGCAATTGCCTAATGAAGCTCATAACATAAAAGAAGTCTTGTTAAAAACAACTATGGGTAAACCGGTGAAAGTCTAGGATGGCAAGCGAACAGAAAAAGCAGCTGGTACAACAACTGGCCCATGATATTGAACAATATCCTATAGTTGGGATAGTCAATCTTCAATATCTTCCAGCGCCGCAATTACAAGTTATGCGTTCTATGCTTAAATTAAAAGGCGTTAAGCTAAGTATGGCCAGAAAGAAACTTCTGTACCTTGCGCTTTCCCAATCCAAAAAGAAAAATCTCGATCAGCTGAGCGCGAAGATAAAAGGCATGCCTGCCTTGTTGTTTACCAAAGAAAATCCTTTCGCTCTCAACGCGCTCATTGTTAAAAATAAATCGGAAGCTCCAGCAAAAGCTGGCCAGACTGCGCCGAAAGATATTGTCATCAAAGCAGGTCCTACCAGTTTTGCGCCTGGACCGATCATCTCTGAGTTAGCTGCAGTAGGGATAAAAACGAAAGTAAATGCCGGTAAATTAGAAATAATCCAGGATGTCACTGTCGCCAAAGAAGGGGATACTATTTCAGCGAAATTAGCAGAAACTTTAAAACGTCTTGATGTCAAGCCCATGGAAGTAGGTTTGAATCTGGTAGCGGTTTGGGAAGCCGGCTTAGTGTTTGATTCCAAGCAGCTATACATCGATGAAAAAGAATACGCTCAGAACCTTACTCAAGCTGCAGCTTGGGCCATGAATTTAGCCGTAGAAGCGGCATATCCAACCTCCGAGACCACGGAATTATTGTTGCAAAAAGCCTTCCGCGAAGCGAAAGTTGTGGGAGTGGAATATGCCATCGTAAATAAAGATACCAGTGATGAAATAATTGCACGTTCAGAAAGGCAAGCTCTCTCTGTGAAGAGGGAAGCCAATCTATAATAAATAAAGTAGTAGATGACAAACAAAGTAGAAAATACTAAGAAATCATGGGAGGAATAAAAAAATGGAATACATTTACGCCGCAATGTTGCTTCATAAAGCAGGTAAAGAGATTACTGCTAACGCAGTTAAAGCAGTTTTAACTGCTGCAGGAGTTTCTGTTGACGAAACCAGAGTCAAAGCGCTTGTTGCTGCTCTTGAAGGAGTCAACATCGAAGAAGCTGTGAAAAAAGCAGCTGCTGTCACTGCAGTTGCCGCAGCACCAGTTGCCGCCGCCGCTCATGCCGGAGAAGCTAAGAAAGAAGACAAGAAGAAAGAAGACAGCAAGAAAGCTGACGAATCTGCCGCAGCAGGCCTAGGCGCTCTCTTCGGATAAATCAAAAGAGTAGAAAACTTTTGAGTTTAGAGAACTTTGCAAAATAGGGATTTTGGCAAAGTATAGACCTTTGCGTTATTTAGTGTATTAATTTAGCAAAGGGATATATTAGAAATGCGTTATTATTTTACACTAATCAACGCATTTCTCTATAATTATCCGAAAATGCCAAAATCACGACTATTGCAAAGTCTCTTAGATAAGTTTGCCAAAAAAGATGAATTATGCAAACTTCTCTTTAGAAAATCAGTTTTTCATGATTTTCTTTAAACTCTCTTTCTTTTTGTTTTTATTTTTTAATTTTTCATTTGCGATATTATCTTATAAAACTCCAATAAAAATATAAACAAACTATCCTGCTTTATAGTCATACCCAAAATGGAATCAAATTCTCACACTGAGGCGGAACTGCGGGAAGAGCTTAAAGAAAAGCGAAAAGAACTGTCTGTCCTTCGTTCTCAACTGAAATCTACCTATGACCAGAAAGAAGCTCAGTATCAGCAGCTTCATACTACCAGGGCATCTATCAAGTCTTGTCTGGCCCAGATCTCTTCTTTGAAGGGAGAACGTGACCAACTGACTCACAAAGTAAAAGGATTAAAGCAGCAGCGTGATACTTTCAATACTCTCACCAAAGAGAAAGCAACCCTTAAGGAGGAGGCGCAGAAGCAAAAGAAACAACTGGTTGATAAGCTGGGTAAACTAGATTCCAACACTAAGGGTAACACTAAAAGCAACCCTGCTGAGACTAAAGCTCTGATCCGAAAGATGGAACATCAACTTGAAACAGAAGTCATGCCATTCCCCAAGGAAGAGAAAATCAGGAAGAGAGTAAAGGAATTACAAGCTCAGCTAAAAAAGATGAGTGAGCTGGAAGAAGCATGGAAAATGAGCGATGCCGCAGCTGCTGATGCTTCCGAAGTACGGCGTAAAGCGGAGCAGCTCCATCGCGAAGTGCAAGGCACTGCTGGAATTTCTCAACAGAAACATCAACAGATAAATTCTTTATACGAACAGCTCAAACAATTGCGGGAGCAGGAGAAGCCAATTCTTGAAAAACATGCGGAGTTGAGAGATCAATATCAACAGGCAAAAGTTAAGATACAGCAGCTGCAATCCCGAGTTGACGAATTAAGCAAGAATTTCAATGCTAAAGAACAAAAGAGCTTCAAGGAACAGCTAAAAGAGAAGACTGCGCAAGTCACTGAAAAGATTAAGAAAAGAGAAAAATTGAAGATAGATGATATTTTAGCTTTTCAGGCTTTGGATGAGAATTGAAAGTCTCGATATTATTCTTCTAAGAATTTTTTTGTCAACATTTTTTATATAGCGGTTGTAGTTATAATGAGATATGAATTCAAATAAAGTCAGCGAAAGAGATCTGTTGAACATACTCAAAGAAGCAATACTCCATCCCGATATTCAACCCCTAGATTTAGGTTTAAGTGGTCGAATTCTGGTTGATCATGTTATTGGCAGATTTGAAAAGGCCATTGATGATGAAGGAGGATATGACAGTTGTCCAAAAATAGTAAAGGAAGGTTATGAAGCATTAAAACAATTGTATCCTTTGCATTTTAAACACTGACGAGGCAGAAAATGTTTTTTGGCACGTATCTTACTGGCGCTTTTGGGCAGTCACAGGAAATTTATATAGTAAAAAACATAGAAAAAAGAGGCAATGGCTCAATAGAAGAAATCCAGCAACAAATTAGGAAGGATACGGAGACAATTATCAAGGCACAAGAAAATGCGGGATTAGATTTTATTATTGACCCTGCTTTCTGGCAATATGACCTTATCCAGTCCTTAGGAAATGTTCCGCAAGTTACCAGGACTAAGAAGCACGAAAATTGGTTTGATAACAATTTATTCTACCAATGGGTTCTGCAGATTAATACGCCTCTTCCTCGGGTTACGGGTTGGTTGGAAAAAGAGTTGCCTCTCGATCTTCTCCCTACTGATGGAAGCTTTATGGCCATTCTTCCTTCACCTTACTCAGTAATAACACTTTGCAATATTTCTGGTTACCAAGATAAAAGAAGCGCAATTCAGGATTTGGCAGAAGTGATCAAATCAGAAGCACTCCATCTTATTTCTCTTGGTGCAGGCAGGATTCAGTATGATGAGCCAGCCATAGTCTATAAACAATCTCACCATTCGCTGGAACGAGAGGATCTGAAACTGCTGCAAATTGCTCTAGATATATGCGGCCCTCTTCCCGGTGCCTCTACCGGCCTACATACTTACTTTGGCAACGCTGAACCATTATTACCTTTCTTGAAAAATCTCCCTATAAGCTGCTTAGGGATTGATTGCAGAAAAACCAATCTTTCCTCTATTTTGCAACACGATTTTTCCGGGAAAGAACTTGCTCTAGGCTTGATCGATGCGGGCAGCACTGATCCGGAGGCGCCGGAAGAACTGGTAGCTCAATTAGAAAAAGTTGCTGAACATTGCCGGCCAGAAAAGCTTTGGTTAACACCTACTACTGGAACAGAAATCAATGGTTATACTCACGGACTCAATAAATTGGAAATTTTGAAAGAAACGAAGAGGTTGTTCAATGAAAAAAAGCACAGGTAAAAGCACAGACACAGGTAAGCTCTTTCCTACTTATGAAGTTGGAAGTCTTCCTAAATTACCTGCACGAGTAAGTGCTCTAAAAGGAAGAGAAGTGACCACGGAAGAATTGCAGCAACTAAAAGGCTTTGGCATAAAATACGGGGTAGATTCTGCTGGGGTTGAGGGGGTAATTGCTAAATTACAGAAAGAAAAAAGAAAACCAACTTCTGAAGAAAGAAAACGATTGCTGGACTTCAATGCCTGGTTAAATATTCGTATTCAGGAAAAGAGCGGTATTGATTTTGTGTATGATGGAGAAGCGCGAAGAAGTGAGATGTATCGCCATGTGGTGCAACAAGTTGACGGTTTTGAGGATCTACCAGAGATGGTCCGTTCCCAAGAGGAACAGAGCTACAGAAAATCAGTTTGTATTGCTGAACCAAAACTTAAACAGGGTGCTTTGAATGTGCTAGTAGAAGAAGAATTCGCTTTTGTAAATCTTGTAAGAAATTATGGCCTTCATAAAGTAAAAATACCTATTGATGATCCCTATATGGTCGCAGTGATGAGTGATAATAGATATTACACTAGACTTGCAAGAAAACGATTCCCCGAAGATGTTTGGAAACAAGAATATCAGGCAAAACGCGATTTTACCTTGGTCTTGGCAAAAGATATCATCCGTCCGCAAGTAAAAGCAGCAGTTTCTCTAGGAGCACAATGGATTCAACTTGATCTTCCGGTTGCAACAGTAAATCCAGATCATATCCCCATTGTGGTGGAAGGAATAAATGCGGTAGTTGAAAACATCCCTGGAGAAGACCTACAATTTAGTCTCCACTTCTGTTATCCTCGAAGAAATTCGCTTACCACAAAGAATGGCTATGAATTATTGTACCCGCATGTGCTAAATCTGAATCAACGCGTGAAGCACTTCTCACTTGAATTGGCTAATGCTGATACTTATGAGCAAGACTTGGCCGTGTTTGCACAATATCAAGAAGAAAGAAAATTCGACTTAGGAGTGGGAGTGATCGATATTACTCTCGGACGGCAAAGGGATGGCTTATTCGAAACACCACCATTAGTAAGAGATAGAATTATTCGTGCTGCTCAAGCACTAAAAGATCCTACACTTATTTACGTAGCTCCTGACTGCGGGATGCGCCAGTTATCCTTAGAACGATGCATCCGCTTGTATGAAACCATGGTCGAAGGAGCAGAATTGGCAAGAAAAGGATAGATCGGCGACGTGGATACAGAAACGATTATGTAAATGCTTTCCGCAGTAAATCAGATTTAGTGATGACTCCCACTAACGTCCCTTTTTTTTTGACCAACACGATAGGATAATGCTTTAATAAATTTGAAACCACTGAAATACTGGTAGTCAAAGGAACAATCGGAGGCACTTCCTCCATAATCTCTGCCGTAGTGCAGTGTTTTAACTTCTCTGCATGTTCCAATGCTGAAGATTCGCTTACTAAGCCGATGACATTGTCGCCGTCTATGACCGGGATTTGCGAGATATTTTTATTGTTCATGATCTTAATCACTTCTGCTGCCTTCTCTGATGATTTGGCAGTAATAATCTTTTTGGTCATTATTTCTTCTAAACTTAGTTCTTTTTTTGAAGAGAGAAACTGCAACGCTTCTTCAATTTTTTTAACTTTAGAATATGTTGGATCAACTCTTCCAGATTCTATCTTAGCAATCAGGGATTGAGAAACACCGGCGTTCTTGGCAAATTGGTGCTGTGTCAAACCTAAAGCCATGCGCATTTTCTTGATATTTTGCAATTCCATAGGTTGTAAGAATATTCCAGTTTATATAAATATTATGAAAAGAATTTAAACTGTTTTTAATATTCTCTTTAGAATTATTCCTTAAAGAATATTTTAAGTACGAAAATTAATAAAGTGATTTTTAGAATCAGGTAAGAATGATTGACAAAAGAATCAAAGAAGAGCTTTCTTTCATAAGTTTTACTTTCACTACTTTTATATATCTTCATTTTTCTTTTGATTTTAAAATAATGAGGTGGTTTTAATGACAAAAAATTATTTTTTTACCAGTGAAAGCGTAACCGAAGGTCACCCGGACAAAATCGCCGACCAAGTTTCTGACGCAATACTAGATGCATATTTAGAGAAAGATTCTTACTCGCGCGTTGCGGTAGAGTGTCTCACCAAAACTGGTTTTGTGGTAGTAGCGGGAGAAGTTACGACTACCGCGGTCATCGACGTGCAGAAAATAGTGAGAGAGACAGTAAAAGGCATAGGTTACAATAAACCAGAGCTAGGTTTTGACGGCGAGACCTGTGGAGTATTAGTGGCGCTTTCAGAACAGTCTCCAGATATTGCCCAAGGAGTGAATGAAGGTGAAGGATTACATAAGGAACAAGGCGCCGGCGATCAAGGATTGATGTTCGGATACGCAACTAACGAAACTCCGGAGTACATGCCTCTCCCCATCACGCTTGCCCATAAAATTACCCAGCGCTTAGCAAGTGCAAGAAAGCGTAATGAGTTATGGTACCTTCGCCCCGATGGAAAATCGCAAGTTACGGTTGAATATGAGAACGGAGTGCCTAAACGCGTGGATACGGTGGTGCTTTCAACTCAGCATCATCCTGATGTCAGTCTTGATACTATCCAAAGAGATATGATTGAAAAGATTGTCAAACCAATCTGTTATGGATGGGTAGATGATAATACTAAATATTACATTAATCCCACTGGCACTTTTATTATCGGCGGCCCGGTTGGAGACGCCGGCGTAACTGGCCGGAAAATTATCGTCGACACTTATGGCGGACAAGGAAGGCACGGCGGCGGAGCTTTTTCCGGGAAAGATCCCACCAAGGTCGACCGTTCTGCCTGTTATTATGCCAGATATGCAGCCAAAAATATTGTTGCTGCAGGCTTGGCAGACAAATGTGAGATCCAAGTTGCCTACGCGATCGGTGTCGCTGCTCCAGTAAGTATTTTAGTCAACGCTTTCGGCACAGAAAAGATACCGGAAGAGAAAATAGTTGAGCTGGTACAAAAGCACTTTGATTTCCGCCCTAAAGCACTCATTGAACAACTTAATTTACGGCGGCCTATTTACAGAAAAACTGCAGCTTATGGGCATTTCGGAAGAAATGATCCTGATTTCACCTGGGAAAAAACAGATAGGGCAGAATTGTTACAAAAAGAAGCCGTAGCGTTGAAGACAGCTCTGTTCATCAACGTCGAAAAAAGCAGATAAGTATTCTTTTCTTTTTTTCAAGCTATAGTGGCAGACATTAATTGTTGAGCAATATTTATAGAAAATCACTTTAATAATCGTAAGATTATCTCAGCTAAAGTGATTTTCTTATATGAAATTAAGAATTTACTTAATTTCAGTACTGAAAATAAATCGTTGTTTATTTTCATGTATTAGGAAATAACTTTAGTGAAGCTTTTCGCAAAACTACGAAAATTAAAGTTATTTCCTATAACTGCCACTATGTATGAAGGACACAACATCACAGTTCAATTATTTGTGTCCTTCAGTATAGAGTACCGTTAGTCTGCCGATCTTATTTTGACAGACAACAAAGTATATAAATCCTCCAAGGCTCACTAGAGTATGCCCCCGGATGGTCAGCAGGAAGAAAAGATAATTGTCACTTTACGCCATTCACGGAAATCATTTTTACTGGAATATTCATGCAGCATCTTCTTTTTGGCTTTAGTGCTTTTTTCATTGTTCAAAGGCGGGAATTTATCTAAAATGGCCTTGCCCTTGTTAGCTCTCTCTGTATTTGGTTTTGCCTCAACAGAGATACGCAGATTTTATGGGGATCGATACAATATTATGCAGGATAAGCTATCGGTAGTTAAAGGAATTCTTAAAGTAAGGAAAAGAAATATTTATTATCAGCCGCTAGGATTTGTCCCCGATCTAAATATACGGCAGACCTTCTTTGAGCGCTTGTTGGGATATGGGACGGTGTTTGTACATGTAGGGAATACTGCACTTGAGCTTCGTGATATCGATAACCCTCATGAAGTGTTAAAGATGTTCGAGAGACTTATCGATGAAACCAGGAAAGCTCAACAGAATAGAAATTTCGCAGGCAGGAATTAAGATTTATGAAAAGAACATCGCTAATTGTTTCTCTTTAATCTTTCTAATTCCCGGAGCCACATCAGGCCTATCCTGACCATGAGCTTGTTGAACTTGTCCGATAGTCTATAGGTCTTCTTGTAAAGATCATACTCAATCAAGCCCATGCCTCGCATCGGAGTCAGGATACGGTCATAGAACTGTCTTTTATTGTAGGACATCCTCGCTTCCTGCTGCAACGGTGATTTTCCTTTTTCTTTCAAGATAACCTTTCCTTCATGGAGATTGTTGGCGAATAAACCCATTTCAGTCTTCCCGATCTCGCCGCCATTGTTAGCCATATATCTTATGAGCATCTTGGCGACTACTTCTTGTTGTTCTGTAGCAAAAATGATATTATAGATGTCTTCGGGAAGATTTTGTTGATCTACGAGAATAACCATCTGTATACAAATAGTAACTTAATATATAAATATTACATTAAAGTATACTGATCAAAGAAGAGGGGGTGCAATCATTTCTGGATACCACAATCAAAGAAAGGCTGCAAAAGATTTATAAATAAATTGGGCTCCACCTACAAACATGGGACGCATAAAAACTACATTTATCAAGCGAAAAACTAAGGAACTTTTGAACCTTCACCGAGAAAAATTCACTGCTGACTTTGAGCAGAACAAAAAGCTCACTTCTTTATATACGAGTGGCAGTAGCAAGAAAATGCGCAATGTTATTGCAGGTTATCTGACTAGACTCAAGAAACAGGGAGAATAGGCACTGGATTATCTTACGATTAAAGTTGATCTTCCCTATTGATCTATTTTTTCTCAACAAAACTCTTATATAGTTTTATTTCTATGTATCATCCCTAAAGAGGTTATACACATTGCTGCCAGTTAAAGACATTAAACGACTCCAAGAAATTGTTGCGGTTCTTTTTGAAGAAGGTCTTGGTTACTATGTGGCAAAAACAAACCTTCACCTGCATCTTCCCTGGCATAAGCGGATCAAACCAACTTTCCCCATCTCTAACCGGCAGCGCCAGGCGGTGATGCTGCGCAGAGCTTTTGAACGGTTAGGGCCGACGTTTGTGAAGCTGGGGCAATTGCTTTCTCTTCGTCCTGATTTAGTGCCTAAAGAGTATTCAGAAGAATTTGAAAAACTGCAGGATCATGTTCCTTCCTTTTCGTACCAAAAAATTAAAAATATTGTTGAACACGATTTACAAAAACCATTGCCTGCCTTGTTCTCTTCGTTTGATAAAAAACCATTGGCTTCCGCCTCGATAGCCCAAGTCCATCGGGCAGTGCTTAAATCCGGCAAGAAAGTAGTGGTCAAAGTACAGCGGCCGGATATCAAAGAGACAATCGATACTGACTTGGATATTCTTTTCCATCTCGCGCAGGTCCTGGAAAAGCATTTCCCTGCTATGAATAATTACCGTCCAGTTGATATCGTCAAAGAATTTGCTTTCTGGACCAGAAAAGAATTAAATTTCGAGATAGAAGCGCGTAATGCAGCGCTGCTGCGAGAAAAATTAAAGGAAAATAAGGAAATAATCATTCCTAAAGTCTATCCTGCTTTTTCATCGAAGAGAGTCCTTACCATGGATTATGTTGATGGAATAAAGCTGAGCGACCTTTCTGCTATGGATAAGTATCATCTCAACCGGAAAAAGGTAATGACAAATTATATTAATTCCATTCTTGAACAAGCGCTATTGCACGGCTTATTCCACGCTGATCCCCATCCCGCCAATATTTTCGTGCAGAAAAATGGCAGGTTAGCCTACATAGATTATGGTATTGTTGGAGAATTAAATCCCAGCGATAGGAAAAAGATCCTCAGATTCATCGCTTCCATCCACGAGAAGGACCCTAACAAGAGTTTAGATATTATCGCCTCTTTAGCCCGGGATACCAGCAGGGCTAACCTCCCTGCCTTTAAGAAAGAAACGCTCACCATCCTAGAGGAGGTGTACAAAAGTTCAATTGAAGAGAAGAGTATAGGTAAAGCGCTTTACGAGATCATCGGGAGGGGGGCTCAATACGGGGTCATTTTTGATTCAAATCACATCTTGATGGCAAAATCGTTATTTCAAGCGGAAGGCTTGGCCATGCGCCTATATCCTCAATTCAAGATCGCAGAAGGGTTAGATGGATTCACCAGTAAATATCTGCAGGAATCATATTCTCCTAAAAATGTGGTAACTAAGGCGGCCAGGACCTTATGGAGCCAGAAAGAGCTGCTGGAAGATCTGCCTGAACATATTTTCAAGATCATGAAAAAGCTAGAGGAACCTGAACCGCCGACCAGAATCGATATTTCTCAAATCAAAGAGTTAGAACGAGAGATTGAGCACGTCAGCAAAAGAAGAGTATTAGGCATCATCATCGCTTCTCTGATCCTTTCCTCTGCGGTCTTGTTCTATCTGGAAGGAAGGACCACTTTTTTTGGCATGCCGGTAGGGTTGATGATGCTGGGCCTTGCTATAGTGCTTATGATAAAATTCATGTATATTCACAGGAGGATTGATGTAGATGGTTGAAAGGATAAAAAAGATTGTAAAGACAGGATATGGGCTTGGGTTGCTTAGTTTAGGAGAAGCAAAAAAAATTGTTTCCAAAGTAAAAAAAGAGCTTAGCCTCAATGATGAAGAAGGTGTCGCTCTGGCTCGCGAGTTGGTGGCGAATTCAAAACAGGCCAGCAAAGAAGTTCTTACTGCCGCAAATCGGTATTTTGAAGCAGCATTATCAAAATCAGGAGTGGCTAGCAAGGGAGAACTAAAAGCGGCCAGAAAATTTCTGAAGAAGCGGGCGCGCAGGGTAAAAGATATCATGAAAGCGAATCTTAATAATTTGCAGAAGAGAAAGAAGAAATAATTTCTCTCTTTTTTCTCTGTAATCTGCCGAGCTTTCCCTAAACTTTTATAAATAAACTGCTGTTCTAGCTCTTTATGGCTCCTCGAAAAAAGACTACTGCAGATTCACCAGACGAAGCTAAGAAAATCTTTTCTAAACCGTCCAAAACTAAAAAGGAAAAAAAAGAAGAGAAAAAGGAACCTCACCCTGCTTCTCATGTTGAATCACGCTCAGAATCCCTACAACCAGAATTGAATATCGCTTTAGTGGGCCATGTCGATCATGGTAAAACCACCCTCACTGAACGTCTGAGCAGTAAATGGACCGATACTCATTCAGAGGAGTTAAAGAGAGGAATTACTATCCGTTTAGGTTATGCGGATTTTTCTATTTCTCTATGTGAAAAATGTAATAAGTACGCTACAAAAAAGAAATGCCTAAAATGCGATGGTGAAGCAGTATTCCAACGAAAAATATCTTTAGTCGATGCGCCAGGGCACGAATCCCTCATGGCTACCATGTTATCGGGAGCAGCCATCGTTGACGGTGCCTTGTTGTTAGTTGCTGCTAACGAGAAATGCCCTCAGCCGCAGACCAAAGAGCATCTAATGGCTCTCCACATCAGCGGCATAAAGAATGTTATTGTAGTTCAGAACAAGATAGATCTAGTTTCCTATGAAGAAGCGCTTGCCAACCATAAAGAGATCAAAGAATTTCTTGCCTCGACAGAATATAAGAATGCTCCTATCATCCCTATCTCTGCACGGGGCAATGTCAACATCGACATTTTGCTGAAGGCAATTCAGAAACATATTGCCACTCCTAAACGGGATGTAGAGAAAAATCCGCTCATGCTGGTGGCACGATCTTTTGATATCAATAAACCAGGCCTGAAACCAGAAAAATTAGTAGGCGGAGTTTTAGGTGGAACAGTTAAGCAGGGAAAATTTCGGGTAGGAGATGCTATTGAGATCTGCCCAGGTTATATGGTTGAGGAGAAGAATAAGAAAATTGCTAAACCATTGAGGTCAATTATTGTCCAGATTTTCTCTGGCGGGCAGCCGGTGGAGGAAATTCTGCCTGGCGGCAGCATGGCTCTTCGAACTACCCTTGATCCTTTTGTGGTCAAATCAGATTCACTGACTGGTTCAATTGTGGGGTTGCCGGGTAAAATCCCCCCAGTGCATTATCAGGTTAATTTAGAGACATTTCTGCTGGAAAGAGTAGTAGGTACAAAAGAAGAGACCGATGTGAAGCCCTTAGCTAAAGGAGAAATTTTGATGCTGAATTGCAACTCTGCCGCTACTGTCGGCGTGGTGGTTGATCCTTCCAAGAAAAATACTCTCTGCGCCTTGAAGAAACCTATCTGCGCAAATCCAGGAGATAGGATTACGATCTCTCGAAGAGTCGGAGATAGATTTAGATTGATTGGTTACGGCATATTGAAATGAAAATCGAAAATGTTTCAAGTTATAAGGCTTGGTAAAGGCGATGTCCTGCGTATGTAACTGCCTCGACTACCGCTACATTATAAAAAATAATTGCTGCTCCTCTAGGAAGATAATGAAAATAGTTGCTGGCTAATGTTCTCCAAGAGATTCCACCTTTTTCTAAGTTTTTTGTAAAGTGATAATCTCGCATTCGGTCAAGTTGAATAAAAATCCCATGAATAGGAATAAAATCTTTAGCTTGTAATTGCCAAGGTTCTTTGTTCTTCTGTTCTGAATTTTTTATTTTTTGTTCTAACATTTTTTCCTTATTTTTCCTTTTCTTTATTAATCTTTTCAGTATTAACTAGGAAGTAGTTAGGAGTATTTTAATAAAAAGTACTCCTCTCAGCAGCATGGTCAAGCTTATCTCCTACAACATCGAGTACTGCGAAGGGATGGAAGGTATCTGGTACCAATACCTTCAGTTCTGGAAAATATTCTTCCCGCCAAAAAATCTGGAAAGGAGAATGGTTACTGCCCTCCACAAATTAAATCCGGATATCT
>Ga0209542_10008136_pt1 | contig 19680 bp, 19 predicted proteins | sample RifCSPhighO2_01_FD_184028 | JGI IMG/M metagenome (GOLD analysis project Ga0209542, IMG submission 184028) | Soil microbial communities from Rifle, Colorado - Rifle CSP2_plank highO2_0.1 (SPAdes) (version 2) | ecosystem: Environmental > Terrestrial > Deep subsurface > Rock core/Sediment ...
GCCTGATTTTCTATTTTGTTTTGTTTGATTTTTCTAGAGCAGCTCTCGACAAATATCTTATGTTTACAATCTTACCCCTCTCTGTCATTTGCGGGGCAATTTTGGCCAACATTTTTAATTCTGAAAATAATATAAGTAATAAACAAAAAACATTCTCCGTATTGTTTGGATTTGCATTAGCTTTTTTACTTTTTACTTTAAACTTCTTAACACATTCTATCCCATCCCTCTATCCCAAAACAGAATGGTTTTCTAAAGTCGCTCACTTGCAATGGAATATTTTAAACCCATTCCATGGCGGCTCTGGACCTCTGGGATTCTATGTCTCCTTTCTTTTTATTGCCACTTCCTTCATTGCATCTATACTCCTTGGTCTAATTGGATACTTCAAAAAAGAATGGAGATTTCAGGTAAGCATCACCCTTATTATTGTGGGCCTGTCTTACAATATTTTTTTCGCTGAAGAGCTTTTGGTAGGCCGAGTGAATGGTAGTGCTCCCAAAGTGTTGAGAGAAGCAACCTCCTTCATTAATGGCAATTCCAAAATTAAAGAAGTAATTACTTATAATGACATTGGTGGTTATGAGCTATCCAAAGAGAAAAAATATGCCGGTAGAATATATGCTACTCCGGAGTCTGAAGATGGTTATCGCAAGAAGTTTGCCGAATACACCAAAAATAAAATCGGCTATTTTTTAGTGGTGGATATTCCTCGCATCAATCCAAAAAGTTTTTATGGTCAATATTTTGCTTCTTGCCAAACTGAATTCCAATCCAAGAGTGGCGAAATAGAGGCAAAAGTGTATAGTTGCCGGTAAATCAAAATGAAAGAAAAAAATATAGTTGAATATTTCGATAGAATAAAAGCAGATCGACCCAAGTGGGAACAAAGAAATGCTTATTATTATCGATACCTAAAAAACCTAATTAATTTTTTGGTCCCTGAAGATAAAAAGGTTTTGCGCATTGAAGTGGGGGATAGTCGATTTTGGAAGGAGACCCTGGGGTTGTTACCTGGCTCCTGTGACTATGTGGTGGCTACCGACGTCTTGGGCTACGAAGCGGATATCCAAGCTTTTATGACCAAAGCCTCAAAACTCATCAATACCGAGGGTAGAGTGGTTATTACTCAATACAATGCTCTTTGGGAGCCTATATTACGCCTAGCCTCCAAATTAGGGCTAAGGATGCCTCTCGTAGAGCAAAACTGGCTCTCTTTGCATGACTTGAAGAACTTTGCCCACCTCTCTGGTTTGGAGGTGGTCAAATCTGGCACTAAGCTGATTTTCCCTAAATACATCCCGATTCTCTCTACTCTTCTCAATAAATTTTTGGCTAATATTTTTCCTTTCTCTAGGCTTGGAGTTTTTCATTATTTAGTATTAAGGCAACCCGAGAAAAGAGCTGTCTCTTCTCCGTCCTTATCCATCATAGTCCCAGCTCGTAATGAGGCTGGAACTATTGAAAAGATAGTGCAAGAGCTTCCAGAGCTAGGGCTTTTCACTGAAATCATTTTTATAGAAGGTAATTCTACTGACAATACATATGATGAAATTGTTCGAATAGCCGAAAAATATAAAAATAAGAAGAGAATAAAATATGCCAAACAGATGGGCAAGGGTAAAGGTGATGCGGTAAGAAAAGGTTTTGAGATGGCAGAAGGGGACATTCTCGCTATCTATGATGCTGATATGACTGTACCCGCAGAAGAGATGAGTAAATTTTATCAAGCAATTGTTGAAAATAAGGGTGACTTTATAAATGGCTCTCGCTTGGTTTATCCACTAGAGAAAGAATCCATGCGCACCTTGAATATTTTCGCCAATAAGTTTTTTGGTTTTGCTTTCAGCACTATTTTGGGCCAACGGTTGAAAGATACTCTTTGCGGTACCAAAGTTTTGTGGAAAAAAGACTATGAAGATATAAAAAAGAATAGAAAGTTTTTTGGCGACTTCGATCCGTTTGGCGACTTCGACCTACTTTTCGGAGCTGCCAAACTCAACCTGAAAATTATAGACCTACCAATTCACTACAAGGAGCGCACTTACGGTACAACCAACATTAGCCGCTTTCGCCACGGCTGGCTCCTCCTCAAAATGACTCTCTTCGCCGCCCGCAAAATAAAATTCATATAAAAGTGAAAGCGGGCTCGGTGAAATACCGGCCCGCTCATCAATGTTTGAAGGATCTGGTCTAGACCTGTTTCGTGAAGGTCCCCAGCTCCAAAGGGTCACCTACATCGTGCCCGCCCACCCACTGAATAGTGGGGAAGGGGAACAGATTGGTGACGGCTTGCCGGCGGCGCTCGAATTCTTCCACAGCTTCAGCTTCGGATAGCTCCGGCTCTCGTTCTGGGAAGTAAGTGTCCTGGATTGTCTGCGGGTCGATCCCCTCTAGCTCGCACACCTCACGAACTGTGAAGTTGCGATCTCCGTGGTTGGGGAGGATACGGAAGTAGTTTCCGTATCCGTTCGTCGAGTTTGGTTGGTACATAGGTCTCCAACCTTTGACGACCAAGATCACTCTCTGTTTTCCAGCCTTCGCTTGCTGGATAGCCTCTCTCAAGTATGTGTCTTCCATTTAGTCTCCTTCTGCGTTCGGTCCTGTCTGTTGCAGACTATAGCATACATAACGCTATCTTGTCAAGCATTCTTTTATCAAAACCCAAATACCAATAAGGCCGTCGCGGTAGCGGATTTTTTTGCCTTCAAGAACGGAACGAGGATGGTGAGAGATCGGTACCTCAAATATTTGATAGCTATTTTTTATTAGACGAGCAGAAAAGATTAACTCTGACTCAAATTTACCTGGAACGAAAAAGGGGATAGCTGATCTAGGAAATAGTTTGTAGCAGGTCCATAGGTCAGTAAGGTGGGTGCCAAAGAGTAAGTTAAATTCACAGGTCACGAACCAGACTCCAGCTCGAGGAATGTACATACCCTTCCTTTTTATATGATGCAGGTTGCGCGAGCCATATATAACCGTCTTTTCGTTTTCTCTATTTTCTAATTCGTTAATCAAACTTGGTATCTCTTTAGGATTGTACTCAAGGTCAGCATCGTGGATCAAGATATAATCTCCACTTGCTATTTCTAATCCTATTTTTACACTACTGCCTTTGCCGCTGTTTTTATCTTTATAAATTATTTTGTATTTATTTTCGTACTTTTTCAAAATTTCTTTTGTTCTATCAGTAGAGGCATCATCTACCAAAATTATCTCTTTTTGCCAATTTGGGATAGAAAGACTTTCTAGATTATTCAAAACTTGCTCAAGAGTTTTCTCTTCGTTGAACACAGGTATAATGATTGAAAGCTTTCTTATCCTGAGTGAAATCGAAGGGTTCATTGTATAATTAATATCATGTTTGATTATAAAAACAAAATTTTCAAATTAGTTCTTCTGGCTTGTCTTGTAGGGCTTGTCCTTGCATCAGTTTTTGTCCTAAAACCATCGATTGATCCAAATGGGGATGGCCCCTCTTATTTAAAAGCGATGGAGGTATTGAAGAGTGGAGCGCCTCCAGATTTTGTACCGAATAGGATTTTGACGACAGCCTTGGGTCTCTGGGTCATCACTTTTATTTCAAGTATAGTTGGCAGCGTGGTTAGTGGTTGGTTTGTTTGGAATCTTTCTCTTTATTTTTTGCTTGCTGTAGCTTTCTATAATCTTGTCGCTAGACTTTTTGAAGATGAAAAGGTGGCACTCCTCAGCACTCTTTTTTTGGCTTCTAATTATGCTATGGCCAACTTTGGTCTAGGCTTTTTTATGGATATCGGAGGTTGGGCTTTTTATATATTTTCTATCTATTTCTTGTTTTTATATTCAGAAACCAAAAGTCGCAAGATGCTCCTTCTCTCTGCTTTGATGGTTGGTGTCGGCGGGCTTTTCAAAGAATACGCTTTTCTTGGGGCTATCCCAATATTTTGCTATTTAGTTTATGAGCACTTCCCATCACCCAAAAAGATTATAAGGTCGGGTTTATTACCAGCGGCCATTGTGCTCGTTCCAACTTTCGTTCTACATTTTTATGTGTATCAAAAATTTGGTTATACTTATCTTGACTGGCTGTCTTCAAATCAAGATTATTATGTCTATGCTTCCAGGATTTCAGAATATATAAAAAGTTTAGGATCTCTGGTCAATTTGCTAGCACTCCCATTCATATTTGGTTTGTATCACTTTATAAAAAATGGGGTAGAAATTATGCCGGAAAAGAAGAATAAGGTTTTTGTACTTTCTTTGTTTGTCTCTATCCTACCAATCTTTTTTTGGCCCGCTATTACCCAAAGGATATTGTTTATTATTGTCCCGTCTCTCATAACACTTTCGGCCTTTGCTTTCAAAAGATATCAAAAGCATTGGTACGTATTTTTGATCCTACTTATTCCATATATCCTCTTAAGTTTTACAATGAACTCATTTATTCTCCCTCTTATCAATTTGCCGTTTTAATCTTAATTTGAGCTGTTAAAATCAGAGTAATTTCTTAATCTCTTCCGTTACAATCGGACTTTCAGCTATACCAGAGATAAGTTTTTTGATAATAGAATTAGAAATTTTGGGATAATTCATAGATCCACCATTCTCAATTTTCCGCACCAAATCTTCCATGCTGACTTCGTGTACGTCATTACAATTGAAGGCACTTTCAATTTTGAAAATAGAGTATTCTTTAGGATCTATAATTACCAGAGTTTTTTCGCTAATTTTGGTTTTTCTGATAAATGCTTTTCTTTTTTCAATCTTTGTAGTTGAAGTTACCATTATCAAAACTTTGTCTGTTGTCGGATTACAATTCATCACTACAAAATACCTGTTGCCGGATTTTCTTCCTGCTCCGTCAAAATCGATATGAAAATTAAAGACTGATCCTTGCTCGATAGATAATGGGACTCTGACTTTTATCGGTATATCCATCGCGCATAGTGATTATTTAGCAAAAAACTCAGAGACACTTTGTTGTTCGTCAAAAAATTCTTTGGCAAGATTCAATTCACTTTTAGTCTGTCCAAATAATCCACCAAGTGTGCTATCTACAAAAAGATCGTCGTAACTCATCAATACTCTTTTTTCGCCAGACTTTAGTTTTCTATCATATTTAGACCATTCAGGGTATTTGTGAGTTAACTCAGCAAGTTCAAACTGATCTCTATCGGAAAATGTGCTGTTTACAGCTTCCAAGCATTCAATATCTGTTTTTGAAAATACATCAAAGTCAGGTTCTTTTATAGATGCGAAAGAATGTTTTTTATCGCCTATCGGTTTAATATATTTTTTTGTGTAAGACAAAGCTGTATTCGGCAAATTGAGTTCGGCCGATTTTTTTGTTTTAGAACCCACGGGTCCGAGCTTCATAGCCCAATATGTATCACCGACTATTGGACGACCATATTTTCGCAAATGCAGACGATCGGCAAGATAGATAAGCTTGATAGCCTTCATCTTATTGATAACATTGCCATCTTTCTTTCGTGCCAGAAAATTGAGTGCTTGGGTTGCTTTTTTGTAGCTTGTGTCAGGCAAAGTGTGCATGTGTCTAGTATAGCAAATTTAGTACTTTTGGGGGAAATGGCTCAAATGGCAGGGCTGGAGCTGTTCGGATTTTGAATCAAGATTGATTAGTTGCCGTTTTGACGGCATAGAGATTTTTGAATGATTCGTGTTTGGGGAAATTTTTTATCAATTTTTCAAAATCATTCAAAGGTTCCAGAGTGTTTTTATTTTCATCTATGATAAATAGGGTGAATCCCAGATTTTGAAATGTTTCTAAAAAACTCTTGGGGGAGCGACCAAAACGGGAAATGGCTTTGGGATAAAATTCTGAAAAAATTATAAGGCGAGGGCTCCGGTTAATAGTTTCTCGCATACCTTCTAAAGCCAAAACTTCGGCCCCTTCAATATCCATTTTTATAATATCTATAATAGGAGAATCATATTTTTTTAGGGCATTATCCAATGTATCTATTTCTACCGTAGTTTTGTTTTTAGTATTTCTATTGTTGACTAGAGAATGGGTGCCCTTGTTATTTTTTGTGAGAAATAAAGTTTGCTTACCTATGCTATTGCTCAATGCTTTTTGTTCAACTATAGTATTCGTGAGGTGGTTGTGCTCAATGTTTTTTCTTAAAAAAGAGACATTCGTTTCTTCTGGTTCAAAGGCAAATACTTTGCCTTTGGAACCTACACGCCTTGCCGCAACGATTGTGTAGTATCCAATGTTTGCTCCCATATCCACAATATTCATACCGGAATGAATAGTCTTGCGGAAAATATCGATTTCTACTTTTTCAAACGCCCCAAGAGCCAAAGCTCCTGAAATAGTTACATCAGACTTATTTAATATTATTTCCCCCTCTTCTATTTTTATGGAATAGGGAATGAATCTTCTAATGATGAAATTTGCCAAAAGTTTAAGTGGTGGGAATGCGAGCCATGTATTATAGAGTTTGTTTGGAAATTCAGCCGGAAAGAAGCTTAATATTTTTTTTGCTATCTCTCTCATATGGGGCTATAATAGCACAGTTATTACACAAAAATGTATAGAAAACGAGAAATAATTCTGCTTGTTTTTTTATTGGTTATAGCTGTCTTTTTCGCTACTTATAAGCTTACCGAGAGTCCGGGGGTTTGGTATGACGAAGGTATGTATATGCAAAGTGCCGCTAACATGAAAGATGGCTATGGACCAAACTTTCGATTTGCTCCGAATGATATATCTCCGATCCCAACCCTAACGGTCGGTTTTCCCCTCATATATCTTTTGGCCATTGTCTTTAAGATTTTTGGAACTTCTGTTTTAGCTGCTCGCTCGTTAATGATATTTTTTATATTCGGGCTTGCAGTCAGCTCGTATTTATTGGTCCGAAAGCGGTGGGGGTCGATTGTGGCACTTGGTTCTCTGGCTCTGCTTATCACTTTCCCGCCCCTTTATGGAAATGGTAAAAGTGTCTTGGGGGAAGTGCCCGCATTATTTTTTATGGCCATTTCTCTTTTAAGTCTGCAATACGCGCTAAGGCAAGATAGCCGATCAAAACTCGGCATTATCTTGGCTGGATTTTTTGCTGGTATTTCTGCAGTGACGAAACTTAATTTTTTGGTCTTTCTACCAAGTTTTGGTTTAATTGTTCTTTGGCAGTGTTATAAAAAAAGATTATCTAAAAAATATGTTGCATTAGCTGGACTCTTTTCTTCATTGTCAGTGATGGTCTGGGGGTATGTCCAATACAGATCTCTTGATTCTATAAATACTCTTCTCAATTTTTACAAAAACCCTTCCGCCAATGATAGTTTATTGGCTGTAGTAAAGACAAATTTACTAAACTTTTTTACAGAAGCGGGACCTCTTTACCTTTTGATTATGATGGTTATTTGGATTGTGGCTATAATAATTCGTAGATTAAAAAAAGAAAACTTGTCTGCAGAAGAAACAATATCTTTTGTTTTTTGCGTTTTGATTTTTCTAGCGTACCTCCGGATAACTGGTTGGCATCGTTATATATTTCCTGCTCAAATAGTGGCTCTTTGGTATTTAACGCCGTCCTTCCAAACATGTTCCGATTGGTTTGCAGAAAAAATAAAATATAAAAAAATATCAAATTATATCCAGAGGGTTGGCACATTAGTAGTAGTTTGCCTACTTTGCCTATGGGGGGTGTATGGCGTTCTTTTTGATTCTTGGGTGGCTACCGCTTATCAAAGCGACAAAACCGCTTTTTGGGAAAACTATTTTAAGAAGATTCTTCCAGAGACCAGCTTCTTCTTTTATGATTCTCCTGAAGTGGCCATGTTTTCTTTAAGCCCTAACTATTATCAGTATATGCCTCTACTGGCTGGAGGCGGACCTTTCGGGGCCGAATACTTAGAGGTGATTGAAAAAGGGGGGGTAGACAAGATTGTCGTGAGATCAGATCATTTGGGTTGGAAGCAGGATTGGTTCTTGAAACATTACAAAGTAGAAAGAGAAGTTTATAAGTACAGTATTCTGATTAAAAAATAATTTATGAAAGAAGTCAGTGTAAATATTGTCATACCCATCTATAACGAGGAGAAGGTGATAAGAAATACTACTGAAACTATTGTTAGTTTTTTGGATTCAAATCACTTACCTTATAATTTTACAATTACTCTTGCTGATAACGGCAGTACAGACAAAACTCTAGAAATATGCGAGCAACTCATGGCTAAATTTTCACAAGTGAAAGTCTTAAAGATTAAAGAAAAAGGTAAGGGTATTGCTATTCGCACTGCTTGGCAGCAATCTAACGCAGATATTTTAGTTTTTATGGATGCCGACCTTTCTTCTGATCTGAAGTCTTTACCAAAACTAATTGAAGCTGTCGCGGTCGAGAAATATGATTTATCAATAGGTAATCGCTTGGGTAAGAATTCAAAGGTAGTTAGTCGCCGATTTATCCGCAAGGTGGCTTCTCGAATCTTCAACTTTTTAATGCGTTTGATGTTTGATACCAATGTATCTGATCACCAATGTGGTTTTAAGGCTATTAGTAAAAATGCTTTTAATTTAGTGGCTTCACAACTGCAAGAAAAGACTTGGTTTTTTGACACCGAGATTATTGTTCTTGCTCTAAAGAATGGTCTCAAAATCAAACCAATCGATATTATTTGGATAGATACTCTTGATTCAAAGGTCTCAATCGGTCAAACTTCTCTCGATATATTAAAGGCGGCCCTGGCTTTTAGGAAGAGATTGAGGAAGGAACCTACCTAAACATTTTCAGTATCTTTTGTTTAATAAGCCTCAGTACGTCTGGCTTTGAAGCAAATTCATACTGCCAACCTGGATCTACTTGGAGTACTTTTTCATATGACTTTTGGAGAGAGTGAGTATAATGGCGGTAGATTTCATTGTGGTACACATTAATTGGGTAAGGCTTTATTTTTTTATTTCTAGCTAAATAAAATTGGAGACCATGAAAGTGGTAGCAAATCAGAGGTTCATTGGCTACTAAAAACTTTCCCTCACCACTTTTTCTAATTTTATATTTATGAATATTCCAGGTACCGAGATTTACTCCTGGATGGACTATATCGTAAACTCTCGCATATTTTTGGGGCCAAGCATCAAGATACATCTGGTCCCCAAGTTTGCCTTCCTCTCTCTTTATCTTGCAAGACTCCAAACATTGTTGTCTCCATTCCTTGATACAAACTTTGGTGTTTTGATCATTTTTAAAAAAGATCATGCCAGCGTTGTAGCGCCCAAATTGCTTCTCTTTTTCTTTGCTGAAGCCGTGAGGAGTGATACCAATCGAACCAATCCGCTGAAGTTTGTCGATATAATCTGTTGCCTCTGTAAAAAACAAAATGTCGGCATCGGCCCAGATCAACATGTCGTCTGGTCTAACTTCGCTACTCTCCAATATATAGTTGACCCAAGCTGATTTGCAGGTGAAAGCAAATTCGTTAGCAGGTCTAGTCGATCTGACAGCTAATAACTCTCGATCATTGATGTCGACCAACTTTTTGAGGTGAGTGTTTTTTAACCCCAAGCTTGCTAATAGATCAAAAGAGACTTGATCTAGGCATAAAAACCAAAACTGATTCTCTGGCAAAAACACTTGAGCCGATTCATAGAGACTTAGGGCTCGCAGGACATACTTCTTGTCGAATAAAGTCGCTAGGTGGGTAGTCATTCTATTCAGAAATGTATTTATCTTTGTGGATTTTATAGTATTGCCACATTCTTTCGAGGCCCTCTTCTATTGAGATGATGGGTTGCCAGATGGTAGCTCGCTTCAGCTTAGAAATGTCTACTTCACAATGGCCAGTCTCTTCTTTTTCGTAGTTTTCTGGCCAAGGGACATGTTTTACCTTGCCGCTACCTACGATCTTGGTGACCAAATCAACCATCTTTTTGAAAGTCACTGATTGACCTATACCACAGTTATAGATCTCTCCATCAGTTTCCTTTTTTATTCCAACTAGTAAAAAAGCATCCACAATGTCATTGATATGAATATAATCACGCAATTGTTCTCCATCGCCAAAAATATTGATAGTTTTGTCTTCCATAGCTAATCGCATAAACCAGCCTGGCATAGAGTATTTGCTATGCTTGATCTGCTGCCGCTCTCCATATGGATTAGTGAGCCTCAAAACAGTAGTGGGGATACCGTGAATTTTATTGTAAAGAACAAAATATTTTTCAGTAGTAAGCTTATGGATACCATATAGACTAAGAGGATTGGTAGGATGTTCTTCGGTGATTGGGTTTTCCAGTATTTTACCCAAGGTGAGTCGAGAGCTAGAAAAAACGATTTTAGCCTTCGGATTTTTTTGTCTACAAGCTTCGAGTAATATCAGGTGGCTCTTGCAGTTCATTTCTAAGTCTTCGAATGGCATCTGGCTACTATCAGAATGACTCACTTGGGCGGCCAGATCAAAGATGACGTCCTTATCTAATATAAGTCTTTCGATCAAGTTTTGATCACTGGTGTTACCTGACACTATCTCTATTTTGTCTTTGACATCTTCTATATTAAATAAATTACCACCGTATAGTGGGTCTAAGTTGTCGATAATAGTCACTTTAGCCCCAAGACTTACCAGTTTACGGGCAATACTACTACCAATAAAACCCAAACCACCCGTGATTAGCACTTTTTTGTTTGCATACTCACTTAAATAATCGTTGTTTGATGACATTATATCTTTTTGGCTAAAACTACGTTACTCAAATACAAATCATTATTTTGAGGGAGTAAATGGGAAAGAATAATTCCCAAAATTGTAAAGGGAGAGATAAAAATGATATAAAAAAATAATCGTAGCTTATAATTCTTAAACGGGATGATTTTATGAATATAGCAGTTTATTATCTGAAATACTACCTTTATATTGGCATTGGTCTTTTTGTGCTCGACTACTTCTAAGCTGTGTTTTTTTAAGAGGTGAGTTAGTCCAAAAGAGGAATAGCGAGCAAAGTCATAAGGTTGCTCGTGTTCATCCCAAACAAAAGGAGTGGTGATCAAAAGTTGGCCATCGGTTTTTAGTACTCTACTTATCTCACTCAAGAATTCATCTGGATTAAACACATGCTCCAATACTTCGGTAGCTACTACTGAATCAAAATAATCATCATCAAAAGGGAAATGCTGACCATTATAAAACACCTCTGCCTGACCTTTGGTCCTATTTGCTACTGAATCAAACTCCATACCAACATATTCAGTGATCTCTCTGAAAAGAGCTTTATAGGGCTTACTACCACAACCAACATCTAGAGTTTTGCCCTTTAATCTATGGGCTAAATTGGAAATATCCTTAAACAGACCTCGGCGAGCAAAATAAAATGGGTTTACAAAAATACCAAGTAAGTTTGGGTTGAATTGTTGTTTTTGTATCAGGTTAGAGATTTTCATTACCTTTTGATATATGGGCATTTGATCATTTTGGCCTATTATACAAGATTCTAACTACTTTTCGAATGATTTTTTGCCAGAGCTTTGGCTTCAGAGATTTGAAATACTCAATCATGGCTTGCCTAGCCACTTTATTTTCTAGCACTTTGAGCTTCTTTAGATTTATTTTTCGGTTACTCACTTTGGTGCTGTAAGCACTAGTCTGGTTACCGTGAGTACCACTCCCATCTTGACCAATGTTGTTGACTAAAGAGGTACCAGGATAGAGGGTGAGCTTGTTGGCCAAAAAGGCTGAAGCGTACCAGCGTATTGCCCAAGAGTTATTTATTCCAACGATCTGTCTCTCCAACATTTCTACATAATGGTAGCTGTGATCAAAACTAAATTCTCGAGTGAGGTTCTTCTCCCGCAGTTCTTTTAATAGTTTTTGACCGTTCGGTTCAAAAATGGCCCAACCTCTTTTCCAAGTAGCCCAACCCCAACAGTTGGCACATTTCATAAAAAAAGTTTCCGGTAGAGTCTCTTTAACTGGGAAGATATAACCGCTCACACTGACTACTTCAAGATCGTTTTCATATAAATCTAGAGCTTCGTTAACATACTCCAAAAAATAAGGAGAGCTCACAATGTCATCTTCTAGTACAATCACCTTACCGAACTTGTTGGTTAATTCAGTAACTCCAGCCATGATTGATTTCGCCAACCCCCAGTTCTCGTTTCTCTCAATGATTTCTACTTTTTTGAATCCTGATATTGTTTTTATATAATCTCGCACCGCTCTAACTTGATCTAACTTTTCTATCGGAGCCTCACTTTTGGCATGGTCTGAAAATATAAATAGCTCACTCTCTTTGGCCAGAGTGTTTTTCTGCAAAGCGGCCACCGTTTTTTGGGTGTGTTCTAAGCGGTTATATACAAAAAGAGCAATGGGTGCGAGAGAGTTAACCATTGAAGTGTAGTTTAGCTAAGCGGGTTGCCATGGGGGACATCCTACGCAAGACTTTGCCTTGGTGCAAAAGATTGGCGTATAGACCTTCGGCTACTAAAATACGAAGATCTTTGTTTACCAAAGTCCGTTGTCTCAAGGTTTCTATTTGTGAGATATCTTCTGTATATTCTAAATTATAATCTACAAATTTGGTTTCCTTTGGACCGCTAGCCAACTTTAATTTGCGATATAACCTTTCCGTCAATCTGGAGATGAGGTCTTTTTTGGCTGGTGAAATATTAGGTGGATAAAATATTTTATCTAAAAACTTACGGATACCTTGCTTTATTGTTTTGGTTTCCTCCTCTCCCGATTTGTTGTCAATAGAATTTTGCCAATTTTGAAAATTGTATGATATCAGATCTTCTTTACCGCTAAGTAGATCATTGATGATCCCTACCATCTTTTCGGGTGCTTTTGGCCACACTCTTTCGTCTTTGAAATCAGTGGGTACAGTTTCTCCAAGATCAAGTGAGGCAACAAAGGTTCGCCAATGGTAATACCTAACCGCTTTAGTGAGGTGGTAGAAGGTTGATTTCGTATTTAGGATAGCCTCTAGTTTTTTTGTATATTCTTCTTTGGTACTAGCAAATTGCATAAAATCATCATCACTTGAGTAAGAAATACTAGTGTTGTAGGAGAGTACCGGTATACCCAAACGGCTGGCCTCTACTCCCATAAGTGACCAAGCTACCAAGACTACATGAGCTAGCTCCAAAAGATCGTAACTTGATATAGGGTCTTCTGGCCACACCACCATGAACTTTTCTGTGTCTTTGGTAAAAATAGACCGAAGTTGGGTGAGATGTCCTGAATCATATCCAAACTTTCTTTTGCCTTCACGGGGATGGATCCTAACTATTATCTGAATATCATCCCTAGCTTCGGCATATTTTCGTAACGTTTCTAACCATTCGATCTGGCTTTCAAATACGTCTACTACTTTATGCTCTTCTCCCCATACCTCCATGGCAATATCAATACCCACCCTCTCATCTTTGCTACTAGTGTAAACTACAACTGTCCTTTTCTTTGGATCGAGTTTTAATTTTTCAAAAATCGAAGAGGGGTCAATTTGTTTTTGGGCTGAAAAGATATGGGAAGAATTTGCAGTATACATTCGGAAAATACTATCGTCGAAACAGGCCTCAACTTTTTTGGGGGGAATAGCGAGGTCTTTCACTTCGCCCCATTTTTGACAGTGATTGTAGAGCCAATATTCATAAGTTGATTTAAAAAGTGATGGTCGGGAAGCATCAAAACCTAAGTGAGTAGGGAAAGTGACTCCTAGCCGATTAGCACCATACCTCTCGGCGCCATAACGTACTGCTTGACACTGCGCGTAGTCATTAAAAGTTAAAAATAATGCCGGCTGATATTTTTGGCAAATTTGGTCAACCAAAGCCACGGTCAGGGCAGTATTCTTCACATAAGCGGCATAAAGATCTCGATGCTCTGGTGAAAGGTCTTTAGAATATATGAACTTCGTTGCGAGGGAAAAATCATATTGAGCAATTTTGCCTACCTCAAAACCTCTGAATTTTGTATTTTGAATATCTTTGTTTTCGTCCACCAAAGAATCAACTTCTTTAAGTAGCGTTTTGTCTACAAAGTTTGCTAGTTCGATGACTTCAAACTTATATTTATCCACCACCTTCTTTATGTTTTTATCGTTGGCTTTCGTTATGTTTTCTCTCTGCTCCTTTGAGAGCTTCTGGGGCATTCGAGTCTTTGCCATCATGGGGGAGTAGATCATCTGACCGCTATCTCTGGTTACTAATACCCGCCCACCTTGTTTTTGAACCGCATCTCCCAAAACAGCTAAGGTACGTAGATATGGGTATATTCCAGCTTCGGGTATAAAGAGTATGACTGGATGATCAGGGTCATTTATTTTTGTCATTATCTAATAATTTACCACGCCACTTTTTTATTGACAATTAAGCACATTTTCATTAGAGTGGGGGCTAATTATGGCTCAAAAAATCAAGACAAAATACGGACTGCTAGAGGAGGTCAGGTTTTGTACTAAATGTGTTGTGTCTAACCAAAGACCCAATTCGGCAGTTGAACACAAACATACTATAAATACTAAAAAACAAACTATTCATATAGATGACGAGGGGGTTTGTGATGCTTGTCGAGTAGCAGAAGAAAAGAAAAAGATAAATTGGCAAAAGAGGGAACAAGAGCTCTTAAAGATTTGCAACAAGCATCGTAAGAATAACGGTGAATATGATTGTATTGTGCCTGGCTCTGGTGGTAAGGACAGTTTTTTTGCTGCTTATATTCTCAAATATAAATATGGTATGCACCCGCTGACTGTAACTTGGGCACCGCATAAGTATACTCTCTGGGGATGGAAAAATATGGAATCATGGATACATGCCGGATTGGACAATATTTTATTCACACCAAATGGTAGGGTACATAGGCTGCTTACTCGTCTAGGTTTAGAAAATATTTTTCATCCTCATCAACCTTTTATGATTGGCATCAAAGCATTGGCTCCAAAGATGGCTATACTTTATAAAATTCCACTTGTCTTTTTTGGTGAAAGCGAGGCTGAGTATGGTAACCCTAAAGATGATAGCAAAAAATCAGAGCAAGATTGGTCCTACTTCTCTTCGCCTGATAAATCCAAAGTGTTTTTGGGTGGAGTTTCTGTGGCTGATCTTATGAGGAAATACGGTGTTTCAGAGAATGATCTCCAAGCCTACATGCCGGCTGACCCCAAAGATTTGGGTCGAGTAGGGGTCCAGGTCCACTACTTGGGTTATTACTTGAAATGGGATCCAAGAGAAATGTATAACTTTGCAGTTAAGTACGGCGGTTTCCAAGCTTCACCCGAGAGAACAGCTGGTACTTATATAAATTATGAAAGTATTGATGACAAGATGGATGATCTCAACTGGTACACTGCTTTTATAAAATTTGGGATCGGCCGAGCCACTTTTGATGTAGCTCACGCTCTGCGGTCCAAAGAGATCACTAGAAAACAAGGAGTAAAATTAGTCAAAAAATATGATGGTGAGTTTCCAAAACGATTCGAAAAAGAATTGTGGCAATATTTGTCTATAAATAAAAATGAGTTTCCAAAATCTTTTAAAATGTTCAAACATCCAAAAATGGATCGCAGTTATTTTATGAAATTGGCAGATAAATTTCGCTCTCCTCACCTCTGGAAAAAAGTAGGGAATAAGTGGCAATTAAGATATGTTGTTAATTAACAAAACAACTCATTTGCGCGTGTATTGACATGATGGTAAAATGGTGCTATTGTCGTCTCGGATGAAATTCGAACATTCTAAGGAGGTGATCATATGTGGCTCGTACCTGTTTTGGGCTGGATCGTTATCGGCAACGGCTTTCAGCCGTGGCTAAACAAAAGGATTGCCAATACTGGCAAAGAATGGGATGGGCAAGGATTTGCTGGTACCGCCTTCCTCATGCTCATCAATTTCAGTATCTGTTGCCTCTACACCCTCATGCTCTCTATGGCTCTAGGGGAGACATTGTGGGATAGCAAGCGGTTACCAATCATCGCGGTGGGGTTTTTCAATGCTTTGGCCAACTTCGTCTATTGGAAGGGGATGGCCATCAGCTTGAGCAAAGTCTCCATCTTCTTGGTTTTTGATGACCTTATTGCGATGGGGCTCGCTTACTGGATTCTTCAGGAGGGGAAGTTTATGACCAGTGGTCTCTCCGTCGCCATTACTCTCTGTCTGGTTTCCGTTCTCTTCCTCTCAGCTTACAAAAAGAGGCGAGCTGAGATTAAGCAAGAGGCCTGTTTGGTTGATGGGGTTGAAACAAAACAGTTGGCCAAGCACGTTTGGAAGCAAGAGATAACTTTCCTGACATACGTCCTGATTTTCTCCATAACTTGGGGGGTGGCAATGTTTGCTATGAATTATTTCCCAAAGCAAGGATTGAGTCAGCTGACCTTTCTTTCATCGTGGTATATCGGTTCGGTCTGTGGGGGGTCGTTATTGCTCCTACTCTCGAGGCGGCCTCTACCTTCGTTCAGGAGCATCGGCAAATCCAACTGGCGATTACTCGCTCTCTTGAGCGTCTGTATGCCGGTAACTAATGGCTTCGGAATCTGGGCCTTCAAATTGGCTCCGCAGGTGGTCATCCAGCCGATCTTTTTGGTCTCTGCCGCGGTAGTGCCGGTCTTGATCGGTTTCTACTTGTTCCGTGAGATCAAAGAGCTGGATTGGCTCGAAAAGATGCTTTTCGCAATGAGTCTCCTTGGAGTCATCATCATCGCGATAGCTAAGTAAGCAGCCCCGTCCCATGGCAGAGATGTTATGTGGACGGGTGCTTTTTTGTATGTATAATGCTTAACATGAAAAGTAAGATGTTGGCGGTGATACCGGCGAGGGGCGGATCAAAAAGAATACCGAACAAAAATATCCGCCCTCTAAACGGCAAACCCTTAATTTATTACACCATCAAGGTTGCCAAAGAGAGCAAAATCTTCGATCGGATTGTTGTCGATACCGATAGTCCAGAGATTGCTAAGGTAGCTCGTCGATTTGGAGCAGAAGTGCCTTTTTTACGACCAGAACACTTAGCGGGGGATAAAGCTAAAGTGGCTGATGCGATTGAGTTTCTGATCAATAGGCTCAAAAAGGAAGAAAACTATAGTCCAGATTTGGTTTGTTTACTCCAGACCACTTCTCCTTTGAGAAATGTAGAAGATATAACCAAATGTTGGGAAGTGATGAAAAATCCAAAGACCAAATCTGTCTGCACTATTACTGAAACGTCACCTTGGTTTTTTAATCTTGGTAAAGGAGATTCTCTTTTGCTGGTGAATAAAAAAAGTTCATCTAGCACCAACACTCAAGAAGTAGCCAAGGGGTTTATGTTGAATGGCTGTATAGTATATATAGTTAGAACTAGGTTGTTTATGAAAAATAAAAAATTTGTAGACTTTGGTTCTGGAGCTACTGTAGGAGTGGTTTGTCCTCATTGGCGGTCTGTTGATCTAGACTATCCAGAAGACTGGGTGTTGGCAGAGTTTTTGCACGCCAATAAAGAGAAGATAGAGAAAAAGTTAAAATCTTTTAAATAATGATATGACCATCGGCATCATAGGGTTTGGAATAATTGGGGAGAGACACTTTAACAATATAAGGCAGCTTTACCCTCGTTTCTCTGTCAAAATCTTGACCAAGCGACGAGATGTGGCGGAGTCGGAAAAAGTGAAAGTCTTTTCTTCAGCTCAAAAATTTTTTGATGGAAAGACAGATGTTTTCTTCATCACTAACGAAACGCATAAACATACTCAAACTATTTTGGATTGCCTCCGGTATTCGCCCAAAGCCATCTTCATCGAGAAGCCAATCTCTCATAGCCTCAAAAATCTTGAAAAGGTACAGAAAGTAATCAAATCTAAAAAAACAGTTTTCTTTGTGGGCTACTGTTTGCATTTTTATAGATCTCTCATGGAACTAAAAAAGATTATCCAGACTGGTAAGATTGGGAAAGTCTTTTATATCCGCGCTTCAGTGGGGCAAGATCTCCGGACCTTCAATGGCAGAGATTATAAGAAAACATTTAGGTTTGATAAAAGCCAAGGAGGCGGAGTGGTCCTGGATCTAATCCACGATATCAATTATCCGGGCTGGCTTCTAGATGAAAAGACCACCTTTAAAAAAGGCTTATCCATAACTTCTGGTTTGTTCCCAATGAAGGCTGAAGATTTGTCAGAGTCAATATTAATGACAGAGACTGGCAAAATGATCTCTATTCATCAAGATTTCCTGAGATTTGTAGGGAGACGATATTGTGAAGCGGTAGGTACTGAAGGTAGTGCTTTTTGGGATGGTGCCAAAAATGAGATCATAGTAGAATCCAGAGGTCAAAAAAAGCCTCGAGTGGTGAGTCCTTCAAAAAACAATATGTATGTTGATGAGCTTAAGTTTTTTATAAAAAAGGTTAAAGAAAACAAAGGTTTCTCTAACTTAGAAGAGGCGGTTCAAGATCTTAAAAATGCTCTATTAATTAAAAAATTATGATGTTAAAAAATAAAGTCTGTGTAGTTAGTGGTGGAGCTGGACTTTTGGGTAGCGCTTTTTCTAGAAGGTGTGCTGAAGAAGGAGCAAGGGTGGTGGTGGTAGACACCAATCCAGAAAAAGGCAAGGCTCTAGTTAAGGAACTGGTTAAGAAAACTAAAAATAAAAATATTATATTTGTTGAATGTAATATTACTAGTGAAGAGAGTGTTGGGGGAATGGTCAAATCAGTCGTAAAAAAGTTTGGGAGAATTGATTGCTTGGTTAATAGTGCTTATCCCAAAAACAAAACTTATGGTAAAAAGTTTGAAGAGGTGACTTACGAAAGCTTTGTCGAAAATATGGGTATGCATGTGGGGGGTTATTTCTTGGTAAGCAAGGAGGTGGCTAAGGTGATGAAGAAACAAAAGAGCGGTTCCATTGTTTTAATCGGCTCTCACTATGGAGTGATGGCTCCAAAGTTTGAGATTTATGATGGTACTACCATGACCATGCCAGTTGAGTACTCGGCCATCAAAGGGGGAGTGATCATGATGGCCAAATACATGGCTTCTTACCTTGGTACGGCTGGTATCCGAGTCAACTCTCTTTCTCCTGGTGGTGTTTTTGATAACCACAAAGATCCATTCCTTTCTGCCTACGTTGATAAAGTGAGAATTGCTCCAAAGCGGATGGCTGCTCCCAATGATATTGCTAATGCCTTGATCTTCCTATTTTCCGACAATGCAAGCTATATTACCGGCCAAAATCTCCTGGTTGACGGTGGCTGGACAATATAAAAATGAAAGAAATAAAAATAGGAAACAAAATTATAGGAAAAGGTAAGCCAGTTTTTATTATTGCGGAAGCGGGGGTAAACCATAATGGGCGATTGGATCTGGCGTTGAGATTGGTGGATGAGGCTGCTAAAGCTGGAGCTGATGCAATAAAGTTTCAAACATTCAAAGCTGGAGAAGTGGTTACTAAGTTTGGTAAGATGGCCAGTTACCAAAAGAAGAATATCGGTAAGACTGAAAGTCAGGTCAAGATGCTTCAAAAGTTGGAGTTCGATGATAAATGGTACAAAGAAGTTATTGAGAGATGTAAAAAAAGAGGCATCATATTTTTTTCTACTCCACACGGCAGCTTTGATTCGGTGAATCTCCTTCAAAAAATAAAAACACCAATGTTTAAATTTGGTTCTGGAGATCTGACTAATTTGCCAGTACTTCAATATGCTGCCAAATTTAAAAAACCAATGATTTTGGGTACCGGGATGGCTACCATGGTAGAAATTAAAGAAGCC